>UMIU01026347.1_pt1 | contig 21864 bp, 18 predicted proteins | sample 1965871 | NCBI WGS metagenome assembly UMIU01 (sample SAMEA4836132, study PRJEB28245) | human gut metagenome | biome: gut microbiome; material: fecal sample | place: Denmark | collected 2008
TTTTATTGAAGATAAAAACGCCATCTATTTTATGGGCGTCGAGAGCAACGCCAAGCAAAATCTCGAAAATTTCAGCAAGAGCATTCTAAGCTTCCACACCGGCATGGATGTCGAAACCTCTTTCCTGTCCTTTCAGGCGGCTTTGGAATATGTGTTCAAGCTGTCCGAAAAAGAACGGATTATTCTTGCCATTGACGAATACCCCTATGTCGCACGCTCATCAAAAAGCCTCGCTTCCACCATCCAGCTTTTGATTGACCAATACAAGGATACTTCCAAGCTGATGCTGATCCTCTGCGGCTCGTCCATGTCCTATATGGAAGACCATGTCCTCGCCTACAAGGCGCCGCTTTACGGCAGACGGACGGCGCAGATGAAAATTCTCCCCTTTGACTTCGAGGAGACTTACCGGTATTTCAAAAATTTCACCGATGAAGAGAAAGCCTATGTGTACGGCATTGTCGGCGGCACGCCGCAGTATCTGCTTCAGATGAGCGATAAGCTGAGCATTGAAGATAATATCAAAAACACATTTCTGAATCCCAACTCCGCCCTGTTTGAAGAGCCGGAAAACCTGCTCAAGCAGGAGGTGCGGGAACCGGCGCTCTACAACGCCATCATCACGGCGATTGCCACCGGCGCTTCCCGTATGTCGGAGATTTCCGGGAAAGTCGGCGAAAGTACCAACATTTGCTCCGCCTATGTGAAAAACCTGATTTCCCTCGGCATTATTGAAAAAGAGACGCCCTATGGTGAAAAGGCGTCCCGAAAAGCGGTCTATTCGATTGCGGACAATATGTTCCGCTTCTGGTATCGTTTTGTGCCGGAAAACAATTCGATCATCGCCCGTGGCGCTGCCGACTTGGCATACAAGCACATCGAGCCGTATCTGTCCGACTATATGGGCAAGGTGTTTGAGGAAATTTGCAAGCAGTACCTCTGGAAGCAGCTGCTCTCCGGCGAATGTCCGGTGGAGTTTTCCTCCCTCGGTCGCTGGTGGGGCAACAACCCTAAAGAAAAGCGTCAGGCGGAAATCGATATCCTCGCCGAACAGGATAAAAACACAGCCCTTTTCGGGGAGTGTAAATGGACGAATGAGAAAGTCGATCTCGGCGTTTTGGAAACGCTTGTAAAGCGCAGCGAGCTGTTCCCCTACAAGAATGTTCACTACTACCTCTTTGCTAAATCTGGATTTACTAAAGGCTGCATTGACCGGGCAAGTGAGATGGGGGATGTATCGCTGGTGGCCTACAAAGATATGCTGCGCTAACGTCCGTATAAGGATAAAACATTTGCAAACAGAGGTGCTCACAAAATGGTGAATGATAAAATAAATGTAGTTGGTACAAATATTGCTGAAAAGGCAACGATGATATGGAATGTGGCGGATATGCTTCGTGGCCCGTTTAAGCCGCATGAATACGGACTTGTTATCCTGCCTATGACAGTTGTGAAACGCTTTCACGATTGTTTACTGCCTACGCATGAAGCTGTATTAAAAGAATATGAATCAAAGAAACATTTAGCGGTAATTGACGGATTTTTGACACGTGCGTCCGGTTATCAGTTCTACAATACAAGCAAATTCATATTTGAGTCACTGCTTGCAGATTCTGAAAACATTGAAGCAAATTTCCGTGATTATCTGGCAGGTTTTTCAGCGAATGTGCAAGATGTTCTTGCTAAATTTGACTTTGATAACATCATCCGCAGAATGGTTGAAAGCAATACCTTGTATCTTGTAATAAAAGAATTCAATACGCAAAAGGGATATTTGGGCCCTGATAAAATCAGCGCTGTGGACTGCGGTTATATTTTTGAGGATTTGGTTCGCCGCTTTTCTGAGTCGTTTGGCGAAGAAGCCGGAGCCCATTTTACCAGTCGTGATATTATTTATCTGATGACCGACCTGCTTCTTACGGATGCAAAGCTTGATGAAACAGGCAATGTCACAGTCTATGATATGACAATGGGCACCAGTCAGATGCTTTCCTGTATGGAAGAGAGAATCCACGAGTTGAACGAAGATATAGAAGTTACCTGCTTCGGGCAGGAATTTAATCCCTCTACTTTTGCTATCGCAAAGGCAGATATGATGATTCGTGGCGGCGATCCAAATAATATGCGGTTTGGGGATACTCTTTCTGATGACCAGTTTAAAGGCTTCACTTTTAAGTACTGCATTTCCAATCCTCCGTTTGGAATCGATTGGAAGCGAGAGCAAAAGGCCGTCGAAGCGGAAGCTAAACTTGGTGAGCTGGGAAGATTTGCTCCGGGACTTCCGAAAATCAGCGATGGTCAGCAGCTTTTTGTTCTGAACGGTCTTTCCAAGCTTGCGCCTGATGGCAGAATGGCAATTATTCAGAATGGTTCTCCGCTGTTTTCAGGCGATGCAGGCAGCGGCCCCTCTAACATTCGTCAATACATATTGGAAAACGACTGGCTCGATGCAATTATCCAGCTTTCTACCGACCAGTTCATGAATACGGGAATCAGCACCTACATTTGGATTTTATCCAAGGACAAGCCTGCCTATCGTGCAGGGAAGGTACAGCTTATTGATGCTTCCCATTGCTATGAGCAGCGCAGAAAGTCTATCGGGACAAAACGCAACGATATTACCGACCTTTGCCGCAATCTAATTGTAGAAGCATACGGCGAGTATAAGAACGATGCTGTTTACGGTGATAAGAACGGCATTTATTGTCACAGCAAGATTTTTGGCTCAGAGGATTTCGGATACAACAAAATCGTTGTAGAACGCCCGCAGAGAAACGAAAACGGCGAAATTATCCTGAAAAAAGGCAAGCCTGTCGCAGATAAAAATCTACGTGATACGGAGAATGTACCGCTTGTGCAGGATATTGACCGTTACTTTGAGCGGGAAGTTTTGCCGTACGCTCCTGATGCATGGATTGATAAGAGCAAAACCAAGGTCGGATACGAGATTCCGATGACACGCTATTTTTATGAGTATCAGCCGCCGGAACCGGTGGATGACATTGTAAAGCGCATTAAAAAGCTGGAAAGCGAAATTTCCGAAAGCCTAAATGCGCTGTTTCATAAGGAGAATAAGCTTTGAGAGAAGTGTTGAGTTTTCTGTTTGACAGAATTACCGACCCGCTCGGTCTGCCCATTGCGTGGTATTGGGAGTGGATTATTCTTGCAATCATTGCATTCGCTGCATACGCCATTGCGTTCCGGACTGTGGGCGATTTATATGATGGCGGTATGATCAGCGGCAGCACAGCCGGTTCTGTTCTACATTGGATTATTCGCCTGATTGTATTTGTTGTGATATGGGCAATTACATATTTTGTGATTTGGCTTGCAAAGCTTATTTTTGCACATTGGCTGCTTATTGTAAGTATCCTTGGCGGCATTCTGGTGACAGCTGCAATTGTTTGTCTGATTGTTCGTTATACCCGAAAAGGTGGTGAAAACAATGCGTGAAATGAAAGATAGCGGGATTGAATGGATTGGTAAAATTCCCAAAGGGTGGAGTGTGTGCAGAGTTAAAAATTTTTACTACACTCATAAGGATATTGTTGGCGAAAAATCAGATGTTTATGACAGATTGGCATTAACACTTAATGGAGTTGTAAAAAGATCTAAAGACGACAGCGTTGGTCTACAGCCTGAAGCATTTAATGGATATCAAATTTTAAGAAGTAATGAGTTGGTGTTTAAGCTAATAGATCTTGCTAATAAGTACAAGCAGAGTTGGTCTATCGCCATATAAAGGAATAGTATCACCAGCATATATAATATTATCTCCTAAAACAGATTTTTGTCAGAAGTTTGCAGAATATTATTTTTTATCAATGTGGCAAAGAGAAGTATTTAATCATTTGGGAGACGATGGTGTAAGAAGCTCTTTAAACGCATCAGATTTATTGAATACACCGTTTATATATCCGCCCATTACTGAACAAAAAAAGATTGTGGACTATCTCAATGACAAATGCACTGAGATAGAGGCTGTTCTGGAAAAGACCCGTGCCTCGATTGATGAATATAAACAATTGAAGCATTCTGTTATTACGCAGGCTGTTACCAAAGGCATTCGTGGAGACAGACCGATGAAAGACAGCGGAATTGAATGGATTGGGGAGATACCTAAAGAGTGGATTGTTAGGAAAGGAAAATGGTTTTTAAAACTGTTAGACAGACCTGTTGTGGAAACAGATGGTGTCATTACTTGTTTTAGAGATGGCGAGGTAACATTAAGGTCTAATAGGAGAGAAGAGGGATTTACTTTTTCTCTGCAAGAAGTCGGTTATCAGGGGATTGAAAAGGGTGATTTGGTTGTTCACGGAATGGATGGGTTTGCAGGTGCAATTGGCATATCTGATTCGAGAGGAAAGGGTACTCCTGTTCTAAATGTTCTTGATAGTTTAGAGTGCAAAAAATATGTTATGTATTATTTGAGAAGCATGGCATATAATGGAGTTTTTATTTCCTTGTCAACGGGAATTAGAGTTCGTTCTTGCGATACAAATTGGAATAAATTGCGAAATTTGCTTTATCCTCTTCCAAGTCTCCAAGAACAAGTTGAAATTGCAAGCTACCTTGACGCTAAATGTGCCGAAATTGACAACTTGATCTCAAAGAAAGAGCAATACATCACCGAAATCGAAAATTATAAAAAATCACTCATTTATGAGTATGTAACTGGCAAGAAGGAATGGCCTGCAATAAATCAGAATGACGACGTTTCTAATACTTATCCATATTTCCCCGCTCCGGTGCATGCTTCCAGTGCTCGTTTTGCTCAGGCCGTTTTGATGAGCAAAATACTTGAAGAAAGCAGCAAAGGAATGGGCCGTGTCAAACTTGAGAAAACATTATTTACTATCGAAAATCACATTGGATTCAATTTTGACACAGAGTATCTTAGAGAAGCGGCTGGCCCCCTCGATGCTTCGATTTATGAGTGTGAGAAAATCATAACTCGCCGTAATAAGTGGTTCAGTATGAAAACTTCAAGTTATGGCGTCTCATATGCTCCTACCAATGATGTGGATAAATACAAGAAGTACTATGCGAAGTATTTTTCTGAGTATAATTCCGAAATTGAACGCATCATTGATGTTTTCAGAAATTACACAACTGAACAAGCAGAAATAATTGCTACGTTATTTGCTGCTTGGAATGATGCTATCATTGATAAAAAGCAGTTTACCGATGATGACATCGTTGATGATGTGCTAAATAATTGGCATGAAAGCAAAAGACGTTTTCCAAGACAAGTTTGGCTCCGTGCAATGAACGAGATCCGAAAGAACCATATTATTCCTAAGGGATATGGAAAGCATACTGTCATGAAGGAGATGCAGTAAATGGAGATACCTATCACCATTCATTCAGACGAAAAAGGATATTTCGATAGAGAATGCCCAAATGAGAATTGCCTTTATACTTTCAAAATCAATATGCAGGATTGGAAAGAAAAAGTTTCCGATGACGAAGTCCACTGCCCAATGTGCGGTCATATTGATACCGCCGATAAGTGGTGGACACAGGAACAATTGGAATCTATGCAAGAAATCGCAGCAAGCTATGCCATGTCAATGATTACCAAAGAGTTAGATAAAGCTTTTGGTAAACTGGCCCGTTCTACTCGGAATAATAAATTTTTGAAGATAACCTATAAGCCCAGCAAAAAGATTACTTTTCAGAACAACCCTATCGGTCAGAGTGAAGAATGGGAAACCGATATTACATGCGAAAAATGTGGCACTCGATATAGTGTTATTGGTTCAGCTTATTTTTGCCCCTGTTGTGGCCATAATTCCGCAGTCAGTGCTTTTAACGAGTCTACAGACAGCATTGAGAAAATGCTGAAATCTCTTCCAGAGATGAAGCAATTGTTAACTGAATCATATGGTAGGGATAAAGCAGAAACCATGTGCCGTGGACTTTTGGAAAGCTCCCTCGGTGATATTGTTTCATCGTTTCAGAAGTTCGCATCTTGCCATTATGATAAGCTGACTGGAGAAATATCCAGAGTAAATGATTTTCAAATTGTTGAGAAAGGAAGTCAACTCTTCAAAGATGCAACTGGAAAAGGTTACGAAGAATGGTTATCGGATAAGGAACTACACGATATGAATATGTTTTTTCAACGTAGGCACCTGATTGAACATAACAACGGCATGGTCGATCAGAAATATGTTGATAAATCTGGCGATAATTCCTATGTTATAGGTCAGAGATTGGTGGTAAAGGAAAGCGATGCATACGCTTTATTAGCAATAATTAAAAAGCTTGCTATAGGGCTTATGACATTACAAAAAGATGTTCTATAGAGCGCACATTACGACGTTCTGGCAGGAAAGGTGAAAACTAAATGTCTATTGCTGTTACAACTGAAAAACGCTTTGAGGAAGATATAGAATCCTTCTTCCTTTCTCCGGCAGGCGGATATACAAAAGGTGCCGATACATACGATGCCAAGCTCGGTCTATATGTAAACACCCTGATTGATTTTGTGCAGCGCACCCAGCCTAAAGAATGGGCGCGCTTTGAAAACGCTAATCAGGTTGATCCTGTTCGCAAGTTTTGCCTTGCGTTTGCTTCAGCCTGTGATGCAGAAGGCGTTCTTTCAGTACTTCGTCATGGATTTAAGCATCGGGGTATCCGTTTTCGGGTGTGTTATTTTAAGCCGGAATCCGCTCTAAATCAAACGGCAGCCGCATTATGGGCGCATAATAAAGTTGAATGTTACCGGCAATGGTATTATTCCGCCGACAGCAAAAAGAGCGTGGATATGGTCTTGGTGCTCAACGGCATTCCTGTGTTTGCCTTTGAACTGAAAAATCAATATACCGGTCAAACCGTTGATAACGCAAAGCAGCAATGGATGTATGACCGTGATCCCCGTGAAATCTGTTTTCAGTTTAATCGGCGGATCTTGGCATTTTTCTGCGTTGACCACACGGAAGTTTGGATGACAACGAAATTGGCCGGTAAAAATACATATTTTTTGCCGTTTAATCAGGGCTCTAACGGTGCCGGTAACGATGGCGGCAAAGGAAATCCTGCGAATCCGGATGGATACCCTACTGCGTATCTTTGGGAAAATGTTTTCCATAAGGACAGCATGATGGATATTATCCAGAAATTTATGAACTTACAGGAAGGGAAAACCCTGATTTTCCCTCGCTATCACCAGCTGGACGTTGTTCGTAAATTGCTGGCCGATGTTAAAAAGAACGGCTCAGGGCACAACTATCTGATACAACATAGCGCAGGAAGCGGCAAGTCGAATTCTATTGCTTGGACAGCCTATCGTTTGGCTTCTCTTTTCAATGCTGATAACAAGCCGGTATTCTCAAGTGTTATTGTTGTAACAGACCGCACGGTTTTAGATGCACAGTTACAAGAAACGATCTCCGGCTTTGATCATACGCTTGGTGCCGTAGAAACAATTGGAGAAGACAAAAATTCAAAAGATTTGCGAGATGCTATTAACAACGGAATCCGTATCATTGTCACCACATTGCAAAAATTTCCTGTCATCTATCAGGAAGTCGATAAGGTGGCAGGACGGAATTTTGCGGTTATTGTAGATGAAGCACATTCGTCGCAAACAGGCAATTCAGCCTTGAAACTGAAAGCGGCTTTGGCCAATACGGAGGACGCTTTGCGAGAGTATGCAGAAATTGAGGGTAAGAACGAAGAAGAGATTGATCCCGATGATAAGCTGATGAAAGAAATGCTGGTTCACGGCAAGCACAAAAACCTATCTTTCTTTGCTTTTACTGCTACGCCGAAAGATAAAACTTTAGAGCTTTTCGGAACGGAATACGAGGATGGTTCTTTCCACCCATTTCATATTTACAGCATGAGACAGGCCGTTGAAGAAGGCTTTATTCTCGATGTTCTTCAAAATTATATGACCTATGACACCTGCTTTAAAATAGCTAAAACTACGGAAGATAATCCTGATGTTCCTGCAAGCCGAGCGGCAAAGGTAATCCGCAGGTATCAAGAATTACATCCATATAATATTTCGCAGAAATCACAGATTATTGTTGAAACGTTCCGTGAAACAACACGCCATAAAATCGGCGGCAGAGCTAAAATGATGGTGGTTACCTCTTCTCGGCTTGCTGCGGTGCGTTATTTCCACGAAGTAAAGCGCTATATAGAGGAGCAGAAGTATAATGATGTTCAAATACTTATTGCCTTTTCCGGCGCTGTTCAAGATGGAGATACCGAATATACGGAGCCTAAATTAAATCTCCGTGCTGATGGCAGCCATATAGCGGAAACGCAGACCAAAGCAGAGTTTCACGATAATTTTAATGTGCTTATCGTGGCTGAAAAATATCAGACCGGCTTTGACGAACCATTGTTGCATACGATGATTGTAGATAAGAAGCTGAAAGGCGTAAAAGCCGTACAAACACTATCTCGCCTGAATAGAACTTGTGCCGGAAAAAACGACACATTCATATTGGATTTCGTCAACAAAAAAGAGGATATTCTGGAAGCGTTTCAGCCATTTTATCAGGAAACAACGCTTTCACAGGAAGTTAATGTCGATTTGATTTACCAAACGCAGAAAGAACTGCGGGGCTTTGCTATTTATAGTGATACTGATGTTGAAGCCTTTGCGAAAGAGTATTTTAATACAGGAAAACAGGACGCTCGTGCAATGGGAAGAATGACCAGCATATTAAAGCCTGTTGCAGACCGGTATAACAAGAAATCTACTGAAGAACGTTACCAGTTCCGCCGCCAAGTTCGTAATCTGATTAAGTGGTATGGATACATCTCCCAAATTTTGCGTATGTTCGATAAAGACTTGCACAAGGAATATGTATTCTGCTCCTATTTGCTTAATTTGCTGCCGCCAGAGGCGGTTTCTATGATTGACCTCGAAGGCAAGTTAAAGTTGGAATACTATAAATTGCAGAAAACCTTTGAAGGCTCCATAGAATTGCAGGAGACAAAAGGTGTTTACGAGCCCGCCAAACATAAAGGTGCTATGGGTGGTGACAGCAAGGAGCCTCTTGACGAAATCATTGAGAAAATCAATGAAAAGTTTAAAGGTGCATTCACCGAGGGAGATAAAGTTTTACTGAATGCTTTGCATACTAAATTGATGGCAGACAAAAAACTGACAAAAATGGCACGCAGTTCTGATCCGCAAATTTTTGCGGAAAGTATCTTCCCCAAAGCTTTCGGAGATGCAGCGCAGGACAGTTATATGGAATCTCAGGACACCTATACTTCTCTGTTCGAAGATCAGAATAAATACAATGCAATTATGAGTGCATTGGCAGATGTGGTATATCGGGAAATGAGAAAGAGTTGATATTTCTTACACGAAATCATTCGGGAGGGTGAACAAGGATGGCTTATGTATATGCACTTATTAACAAGGATACCTTGGCTTACATTTGCCGGGAAAAGGGCGTTTCTGGCGACTTTATTGCTAATAAAACTAAAATAAGTGCTACAAAGTTGGCGCTATGGCTCACTCCTACCGATTCAGCTCTTCCGACTATAAAGCAGGCCAAAAAATTAGCAAGCTGTTTACATATTCCTTTTGCAGGGCTTTATATGAATTCCATTGATATTCCTTTGAAGAAAATTCCTAATGTTCGGAATATGCGAACAATGCTGGGAACAAGTGGTTCTGACGATAGTGCCCTTAATGTCGCAATGATTGATGTTCTCCTTGAACGAGATTTTCTTTTGAACGCAAACGATGAATTGGGGCTAATTACAAAAACTTTTTTGCCCGTTGTACCTAAAGGAAATGATCCTCAGATTTGGGCAAATGCAATTCGAGAACAATTTTCCATTAGCCTCGAACAGCAATATAAATGTAACTCTGCACGACAGTTTTATTTATATTTGCGAGAAAAAATAGAATCTGAAGGCGTGTTTATTCACTGCTTTACTGATGTTCCTATAGATACTGCACGCGGGTTTGCAATTTATTATGCAGACTTGCCGATTATTGGAATTAATGATGAGGATCGTCCACCGGCAAAATCCTTTTCCATTATTCATGAGTTAGTGCACTTATTTAAGCGAGAATCTTCCCTGTGCAACGATATGAATAATTCTGTTGCAACTAAAGAAGAGGAGGTGTTCTGCAACGCTGTAGCGGGTGAACTGCTTGTTCCACAAAATGCAATCAACATTGTTCTAAACAACAATAATTATTCTACACCATATTCAAAAGAGGATTTAAAACGGATTGCCGATCGCTTTTCGGTAAGCCGTGAAGTTATCATTAGAAGGCTACTTGACTTAAACAAAATTAGCAAGATTGAATATGATACTTACGCTGATATGTTCAGACAAGAAATAGATTATGAGCGTGAAAAACAAAGAACAGATAGAAAAAATGGTATCAATAACAGTATTCCACGAAATATTAGCCGCGAGGCAATTGATCGCACAAGTCCTGCTGTAAGTAAGGCGCTCTATTGTGGATACGGCGAGGAAATATATAGCAAACAAGATATTGCTCGTCACCTTAACATCGATCAGAAACATATAAATAAATTTTTGATGGAGGTGGCTAAATGGAACAATTAACATTGTTTGCAACACCATATAAATATATAATGGACACTTCGTCAATTTTATCTCAAAAACCAGGAGAACCTCATACAAGACTTGTTTATAAAAGTCAGTGGGAAAATATTGAGCATTATATGAAAGAAAAAGTAATTGTCACATGTTCTGAGATTGTTGATGAAATTAAAGATAAGGATATTATCTGTTGGCTAAATATGCAGCAGTGTGATGTGCTCGATATTGACGATGAAGTTCAAATGAATGTAAGAAAAATAGTTACGGATAATCCGAAAATGATTGAATTTACTGGAAAAAGCGGAACATCTTCCGGTGACGCATTTCTTATTGCTACAGCAATGAAATATGGTCTTGCTGTAATAACAGAAGAAAATCCGGACAAACCCACCAAGATACCGCAGATCTGTAAAAAATACGGGTTGCAGGCAATGAACATAACAAAACTATGTGAAGTTGAAGGTTGGAAATTCTAATCTAATATATAGAATTTAAATAATAATAGTGCGGGTAAATCGCACATTTGACATACAACCCAAAACCGTGTATCATATCCCTTACGATTGACTACCCGAAGGAGGAAAAACGATGCTGCATACGATACTTTTCAAATCGAATCTCATTACGCTCGGATTGTCCTCCGTGGAATCCGGGTTAAAATTGCATAGGGACTTTTTACGCATACGGCGCAGACGAAAACGGTAATTGAAGAAATTTCAGGATCGTGCAGAGCTGTCGTGTTCGGCAGCTCTGTTTTTATTTGAAGGAAGGAGAAAAGCAACATGATTTATTTTACTGCGGATACTCATTTCGGGCACGAAAACGTCATCCGCTTTTGCGGCCGTCCCTTCTCCTGCGCCGCAGAGATGGACGAGGCTTTGATTGCAAACTGGAACAGCCGTGTAAAGGGCAACGACACGGTATATATCCTTGGCGATATGTTTTTTCGGTCGGTCAATTTTGAAGAAATCCTGAAGCGGCTCAGGGGTAAAAAGCGCCTGATCGTGGGCAATCACGACGGCTCATGGATGACAAAGGCGGATATTTCGAGATGTTTTGAAAGCATTGACAAGTTTCTGGAAACCACCGACGGGCAGCACGCCCTGACCCTGTGCCACTATCCCATGGTCACGTGGAAGCACGCCCAAAGGTCTTATATGATCCACGGACATATTCACAACGATACGAGCATGGATTACTGGCCCCTGCTGGCAGCACGGGACAATGTGCTCAACGCCGGAGCGGACATCAACGGCCTAATGCCGGTTACCTTTGACGAGCTGGTGGAGAATAACAGAAACTTCAAGCGGCTTTCAGCCGGGAAGGAGGAACCTCATGAAAAGGTTTAGAAAGAATTTATATACGATAGAGAAAATCGTCTGGGTTCGTCATCAGATGCAATATATCAAGGATAAAGACGGGTATCTTTTTTCCGACATGGTCTACCCCACCAAGATAAAGCCGGAAGATTTGCCGGAGTGGTATGTTCACGGCAGATATTATAAGCGGTGGGGATATCTCTCCGCAAAAGGAGTTGCGGACTTGAAATATATCCCGAATTTATGGGTCAACCATTTCCTGAAAGACGATTTTCTGCTGATTTCCTATCATGAGCCCATTCGGGAGGTGCCGGACGGCAAATGGCTTTGGGAGAAATATACCGGCTTTGATTTCACCATAAGCGGGAACGAAATTTTGTGGTTTCTGAAAGCTGCAAGGAAATATTCCGAAATCGACATTTCCGAGATTGCAGGACAGATTCAGGAAAAGGCAGATATGCTGCCCGAAAAGCACCCGCATGAATTCAAAGACTTCCGGTTTGATGTTCAGGCGTATCTGGACAAAGAATAAATACGCCGTTGTAAAAGCGGCAAAGAGGAGATGATTTTATGTTTTATATCACAGGAGACACCCACGGCGATTTCAGCCGTTACCTTGCCTTTGCAGACAAAATACAACCGACCGAACAGGATGTTATGATTGTATTGGGTGACGCAGGGCTCAACTACTACACAGGAGAAAAGGACGCAGTCCGCAAAAGATTTGTAAACAGTTTTCCGTTCACGACTTTCTGCATCCACGGAAATCATGAGATGCGCCCTGCGGATATTCCGAGCTATCAGGCAAAAGAATACTGCGGCGGAATGGTTTGGTGTGAGGAGGAATATCCCCACATTCTCTTTGCTAAAGATGGCGAAATTTATCGCTTCGGCAAACAGGCTTGCATTGCCGTTGGCGGGGCGTACAGCGTGGACAAATATTATCGTCTTGCACAAGGCTGGGCGTGGTTTCCGAATGAACAGCCCTCTGCGGAAATCAAGGCTTATGTGGAACAGCAGCTTGCAAAGCACGGAAATCAGATTGACATTGTACTCTCCCATACCTGCCCCCTAAAATATGAACCCACGGAAGTTTTTCTTTCGGGGATTGACCAGAGTTCCGTGGATAAGAGCACAGAAGAATGGCTTGACAGGATTGCAGAAAGGATCGATTATAAACGCTGGTACTGCGGTCATTACCATACGGAAAAGGAAATCGATAAAATGCAGTTCATGTTTCAAAATATCGGTATTTTGCAAACAGAATAACCAAAACCAAAATAGGTTGCTCATAGCAGAGCAGCCTATTTTTTGTTATCCAATTTACAGCAGACAATCCGAATCATTATTTTCTATAAACACACAAATGTCCGCCAAAACCGGCGGGCAAATTTTTTGCCTTTTTTCGGGATTACTATCCTCAAATGCCCTCTCCCGGTGGGAACAAGTGAGGGGATGTTTTTGAGATAAACAGTTTTTTCAAAAAATTTTTTCTGTTTTTTTGAAAAACAGGTTGCGTTTTAGCTTCCTAATTCCAAATAAGTGAAGGGATAAAAATTTTTTGAGATTTAGGGGGTGCATTTGGCTGTTCTCAGTGGGAATAAGTGAAGGGACTTTTTGAGCAAGCAGAATCAAGGCCCTCAATCGAAAAAAATATTTTTCAAAATTTTTGTAAAAACAGGGTGCGTTTCGACTTCTCAATTCCAAATAAGTGAAGGGATAAAAAATTTTTGAGATTCAGGGTGTGCATTTTGCTGTTCTCAGTGGGAATAAGTGAGGAGGTTTTTACAAACAGCAAAATATTTTTTGAAACAGGGTTGGAATTGGCCCCTTCCCAGTGGGAATAAGTGAAAGGGGTTTTTCGAAGCAAGCAAAATAAAGCACCCGCAACCGAAAAAATATTTTCTCATTTTTTCTGTGAAATAGGGTGTCATTTGGCTTTGTAATTCCAAATAAGTGAGGGGATATTTTCGGTAGATAAAAAATTTTTCTTTGAAAACCTCAAAAATGGGTGTGCATTTCGACCACCTTTGTCCAAATGAGTGAAGGGATCTTTTGTAAAACAAAAAATTTTTCAAAAACACCCGATAATCTTACTCTTCCCAGTGGGAACGGGTGAAAGGATAAATTTTTATAAAAATTTTTGAGGGAAAGCCCGAAAATGGGTGTGCATTTGGATACCCCTTGTGCAAATAAGTGAAAGGGTTTTTCAAATTCTAAAATATTTTTCCCGTTTAGGGGGTGCGTTTGACCTCTCCCTGTGGGAATAAGTGAAAGACCTTTTCATTGTACCTTGAAAATTGAATAACAATCCGAATGGGATATGACTTTGCGATGACAGGAGCGAAGCGACGCCGCCTGACGGGGGCAGGGATAGAAAAAAAGGTTCGGAAAAGCACAGCAGATATCGGAAGGCACTATGATCCTCACGCCGGTATCTGCCTTACATAGCCGTAAAAAAGGAGGATTGAAGCGCTATGAAAAAATCAGAGCTCAAAGAGCTTTATCAGATGATGTTTCCGGAATATCCGGACATCGTGACCGTCCGGCAGCTTCGGGAAATGCTGGGCATCAGCCGTCAGCTTGCTTACGATCTCATCAACGATGGTGAATTGCAGGCAATTAAAATCGGCAACAGTTTCAAAATCCCGAAAGTCAGTGTGATTAACTTCGTGACTGAAGAGAAAAAGGAGGTGAAATTCAGTGCCTGAACGAATCGAGCTCACGCCGTCCCAGCGTAGGCGGTGCAACCGCCTGATAAAAAGGCTCTGCGCCAATTATGATGACGGCAACTGCCTGCTGCTGGATGACGGCGAGCCCTGCGTCTGCCCGCAGACCATCTCCTATTCTCTGCTGTGCCGGTATTTCCGCAATGCGGTTTTACCAGCCGAAAAAGAGTTGTATGCAGACATTTTCAAACAGCGTACTTATCACTGCGCCGAATGTGGGACGGCTTTTGTGCCAAACTCCAATCGGCAAAAATACTGCTCATCGTGCAGCAAAAAGGTGCACCGCAGGCAGAAAAACGAGAGCGCAAGGAAGCGCAAAGCGGACAATTAGGGGTGTGAAAACACCCAGTTTACAAGGGCTTTTTGGTGCCGAACTGAGGTGCATAAAGGAATCATACCAACCCCCTCGATTTCGGCGTTCTAATTGTCCGAATCACAAAAAACGAAAGGATATAGTTATGAAAAGAAAATTAGTGACCGTGGATGCAGAAACCCTGCTGTCCACACCGATGAGCAAAACGATGTTTATTGTCGATGGCCTGATCCCGCAGGGGGTAAATGTTCTCAGCGGTGCCGCCAAAATCGGCAAAAGCTGGCTGATGCTGTGGCTTGGCTTGCAGGTATCACAGGGACTTCCCGTTTGGGGAATCCCGACCATGCGTTGCGATGTGCTGTATCTCTGCTTGGAGGATACGCTGAGGCGAATCAAAGACAGGCTTTTCGATTTGACGGATGATTCAAACCGGAGTTTCCATTTATCCGTGACCTGCGGCTTGATCGGGAACGGGCTGGAGGAGGAAATCATCAACTTTTTAGAGGACTTCCCGAAAACAAAGCTGGTGATTATCGACACGCTCCAAAAGGTGCGGGATTCCAAGGGGAGCGCCGGAAAAGTGGGAATGTACGGCAACGATTACGACGACATCTCCTCCATCAAGAGGATCGCCGATGAGCACGATATTTCCATTATTCTCGTCCACCATCTGCGCAAACTCAAGGACGGGGACGATCCGTTCAACGAGGTGTCCGGCTCTACCGGCATCACCGGTGCGGCGGACACCAACTATGTGCTCAAGCGCAAGCGAAGCAGCAGGGACGCCACGCTTCTTGCCTGCGGGCGGGATGTGGAATATCAGGAGCTGACCCTGCGGTTTCAAGACCTGAAATGGGAATTGATAGAGCGCAAAAATACGGAGGAAATCCGCAGGGCGGAGATTCCGCAATTCCTTTTTCGGGTAGTGGAATTTATGAAAACCCGCACCGAATGGGTAGGAACCGCCACCGAGTTGATTGCCGATATGGCGGAAACCGAAACCACGCCCAATGTGGTAACCAAGTACTTGGGGCAGTTTTCCTATGAAGTACTGGAACCTGCCGGAATTGAGTACCGTACCAAGCGGACGGGACAAAGCAGGCTAATCAAGTTCATACGGCATGACGGCGGTGACGCAAATGACGGAAATATCACGGTATAGCGAAATGCCCGTCACAGCCGTCATTGCTGTCACAAACAAAGGAAAGGATTGAGATTTTATGAGAAACAAAACGCTTGGAATCAATGTGCGGGTAACGCCGGAGGAGAAAGAAAAGCTTTTGAAAAACGCAGACTACTGTGCGCTTTCTCTTTCAGAATATCTGCGGAGGCTGGGGCTTGGAAAGGATGTTGAGGCAACAGTCCGAGAAAAAGATTACCGGCTTTTCCGGCAGTTAAAGCAACTGAGAGCAGCCATTCCGCAGTTTGAAAAGGATGAAATTATCCGATTTATTGACGAGATTTTGAAAGAATTGCGATAGGCAGAAAATGGCTGCGCTATCTTAGCGAGCAGACCGTTTATACTCCCAAAGGTCGTAAAACGGTAAATCTCGTTAGGGAGCGCCCTAATACCCCGCAAAGAAAGGAAGAACATAATGCAACGAAGAATCAAAAAACAGTTCTGGCTTTCCCCACAGGACGCCAGAGAATTAAAGCGCAAGGCAAAGCTTTGCGGAATTACGGAGACAGCCGTGATCCGAATCCTGCTGCACGGCTACGAGCCGAAAGAAAAACCGGACGCAAGATTTTACGAAGCCATGCGCCAGCTTTCCGCTATCGGCAACAACATCAACCAGCTTGCGGTGAAAGCAAATGCCCTCGGCTTTATCGATGCACCGATGCTGAAGGCGGAAGCACTGCGTTGGCACAGGTTTCAGGCGGACGTCGAAGCGGTGTTTCTCCGTCCCGGTGAAAGCAATCTGAAATGGCAATAAAGGAGGCAAACGCAATGACAAAACGAAAATCTGATTTTACTTTACCAACAAATTCGCTGGACGAGCTGTTTTCTTCGCAGGAGGAACGAGATGATGCAAAGCTGGAACGGGTAAAAGAAATTCCATTAAATGAGCTTCACCCGTTCAAAGAGCACCCGTTCAAAATCCAGAACGATGACGAGATGAAACGGCTGATCGAGAGCATCCAAAAGTTTGGTACGCTCACACCGGCGCTCGCTCGTCCTTTGCAGGAAGGCGGGTACGAGTTGATCTCCGGGCACAGAAGGCTGGCGGCGTGTCAGGTGCTGGGGATCGAGACAATGCCCGTAATCATTCGAGAGATGAGCGATGACGAAGCGGTGATTGCGATGGTGGACGCCAACCTGCAACGGGAACATATTTTACCCAGCGAAAAAGCGTTTGCATACAAGATGAAGCTGGATGCAATCAAACATCAGGGTGTAGCTTCTGCCCAAGTTGGGCAGAAGCTGTTGAGTGTCGAAAAGGTTGCAGAGGATGCAGGAGAAAGCCGCAATCAGGTTAAGCGCTTTATTCGATTAACATACTTAATCCCCGAACTGCTTTCGATGGTGGACGAAAACAAAATCGCTTTCAACCCTGCGGTAGAAATCTCATACTTAGACCAGTCGGAGCAACGGGCATTGTTAAGCGCAATGGAGCTTAACGACTGCACGCCGTCCCACGCACAGGCAATCCGCTTAAAGAAGCTTTCGCAGGAGGGCGTGCTGCAAGACCGGACAATCTACGACATCCTCGCCGAGCAAAAGCCCAATCAACAGGAGCAGTACAGATTCAAGCGTGAAGACATCCGCAAATATTTCCCCAAAAGCTACACGGACAAGCAGGTCTGCGATACGGTCATCAAGCTGTTGGAGCAATGGCAGCGCCGACGGGAACGGGACAGGGACAGTCGTTGATTCGAATCGAAAATGTGTGCGGAGCACGACCTTCACACAATGGAAAGAACGGCACCGGCAGAGTACAATGGTCTTGTCGGTGCCGGACTGTCCGTGAATGCCAAATCAAAGAACGGAGGTAAAACAAATATGGTATCAGGACATTTACAGGTTAAAAAGGGATACTACTACGCCGTGCTGAGCTTCTACGACAGCAAAAACAAGCGGCACGTCAAGTACATATCCACCGGACTTCCCGAAAAGGGAAACAAACGAAAAGCCGAAGCGGAGCTTGTGAAAATCCGCAACGCCTTTGAGCCGCCCGCAGAGATTGGCGAGCTTTGCTCCAACATGCTCTTTGCCGACTATCTGCTCGGCTGGCTGGAAATTGTCAAGGTCAGGGTGAAACCCACCACCTTCGGCTCCTATGAGAGCATGGTGAAGCAGACCATCGAGCCGTATTTCCGGAATAAGCCGATTACCCTAAAGGAGTTGGAAGCAAGGCACATCCAGCAGTTTTATTCCGAAAAGCTGAAAACCGTCAAGCCCAATTCCGTCATCCACTACCACGCTGTGATTCATCAGGCGCTGAAATACGCCATGAAAACCGATCTGGTGACGCAGAACGTGGCGATGAAGGTAGACCGTCCAAAGAAAAATGATTTCCAGCCGGTCTTTCTGGATGCGGCGGAGCTTCAGCACTTATTTGAAGTGGTCAAGGGTACAAAGCTGGAGTTGCCGGTCTTGGTCGCCGCCTTTTACGGTTTGCGCCGTGGTGAGGTGCTGGGGCTTAAATGGGACGCCATCGACTTTGAACGGGGAACGCTGACCATCAAGCGGACGGTGACCTCCGTCAATGTGGGCGGGAAAACGCAGATCATCGAGCAGGAGTCGGCAAAAACCAAATCCAGTATGCGCACTCTGCCGCTGGTAGGAAGGTTCAGGAAATACTTTGCGGAGGTCAAGGCGGCGCAGGAGCTGAACAAGCAGGTCTGCGGCAACTGCTACAACTACGAATACGACGGCTTTGTGTTCGTGGACGAACTGGGCGAGCGGATGAAGCCTGACTATCTGACATCCCAGTTTCCTGCTTTCATCCAGCGGCACGGCATGAAAAAGATGCGCTTCCACGATTTAAGACATAGCTGCGCATCCCTCCTGCTCGCCAACGGCGTGCCGCTCAAGCAGATTCAGGACTGGCTGGGGCATTCGGATTTTTCCACCACGGCGAATATTTACGCTCATCTGGATTACAGTTCGAAACTCTCCTCGGCGCAGGCGATGGTGAGCGGGATGCCGCTTCCCGAAGCGGGCGATTTCGGCAGCAGATGGGAGCAAAACGCAGAAAAAAGCGGGGAATAAAGCAAAAAGCTGTTCTTTCCAAAATTTATGGAAAGAACAGCTAAAAACCGGGTGATTTTCGGAGCGAACGCAAAAAATAAAAATCCAGAAACCCGCATGGTTACTGGATTTTTCGATGGCGGAGCGGGTGGGATTCGAACCCACGAGCCCGTGAGGACTACCTGATTTCGAGTCAGGCCCGTTATGACCACTTCGATACCGCTCCCTATATGTTCAGCCGCCGTTTTTTCCTGCCTTTTTCCGGTAGAAAAAGGCTTTGGAAAGAACTGACGGAAAGAACAGCAAATTATTCAGTTTTTCGAACCGGGCAAAACCCGCATGGTTACACGGTTTCGGCTGGACGAAACGGACAACTCCCCACAGGATTTCGAGTCAGTCCCGTTATGACCACTTCGATACGTCTCCGTATATGTTAACTCGCATTCGCGAGATTAACGCATTATTTAATTTTATTAGAATTTTCATTAGAACTCAGCGTATTCTGAAGTTGTTGGTATGTGGTAAACCCGCATGGTTAAAGGTTTTGTGAAGTTCTGACTTCTCAAAGCAGCGCAACATTTCGAGTCAGCCCCGTTATGACCACTTCGATACCGCTGCATCTTTATTTGATTGGCTTCACAGCTCGAGCGAAAAATATGCGTGTGCCATGCCAGCCCCGCCGCTCGAGAGACTCCCTTAAAAGCGGGAGCAGGCTTATAACGGGTTTTAAGTGTATCAAAAAGCGACGGTTTTGTCAAGATAGACGTTGAGGTTCAGGGATTCGATGAAATTCCGGCCGTGCGTTTCCGGCTCAAAGGCACAGCATGCAGGCTGTATCTGGGGAAATGGGTGATAGCTTCCATCTCCCTGTGAAAAGTCTTGCCGGTTTCATATCCGCAGGCTAATATCTGAAATTTCATCTAAATGTTGAACATCTGATTCGGATTTGACTATTTTTTATAAATTTCAAAATCAAAATTCTCTGTTTTTCACTCTTGCAATTTTTTAACGAGTTATTATCAATGAGGCTGTAAAGTGGAGCAGTCGTTCGGATGAGAAAACGAATATGGGAGGTATTGGAAGTTATGAAAAAGGCAAAGAAGCTTCTTTCTTTGTTCCTGGCGGCCCTGATGCTGATGAGCTGCTTCGGCGCGATTAGCGCGAGCGCTTTGACGATGGACGAGGCCGAGGCTGCGGCTGTTGAGTTTAACGCGGCGCAGGTTGACCATTCCGACATTTATCAGAACATGAGCGCGAAGCAGTGGGCCAGCATGAAGGGTACCCTGAACGCGACAGTGGGCGCTGTGTTGGATGCCGTGAAGCTGGAAGAAACTATTTACAGCGACGCGACGGTTAATATGTTGCTGACATCAGTCAGCGGCCTGATTTATGGTGCGCTGGAAGATGCGGCAGCAGGTGCTGATTTCTTGGTCGCAGCGCTTATTAAAACTGTCCTTAAGAACATCAGTCCCGCGGCGGTTGCCACCGCTATGACAGAGGCTGGTGCTTACCCGGAAATTGCCGCTTATCTGTCAACGGTTTCTTCTTATGATGAGATTGATTCTTCCAAAGTTGTTTGGGGTATTACTGCGGGTGACCGTGCAGCGTTTGTAGACGCTGCTGGCTGGGGCCTTTATCCGGTAGGGTATGCCTTAAGCCTTCTCTCCTCTCTGATGGGCGATCTTTATACAGGCGCTTTGCTTCCCATTCTTGAATCCCTCCATCAGGGCGCGATTCCCAGTTTGGACGATTTCAAAGCAGCTTTGAATACCAACGTTGCAGAAGGCATGCATGCGGTGATTAACCCTGTCTGCGATGCTATTGAAGACATTGCTGCAAATCCGATTGAGTATCTTTGCGAAGTTCTTCCGGATGTTACGAACTCTCTGCTGGAGGCTCTTAACACGCTGAAGAGCAACAGCCTGATTAGCGGAATGCTTGGTGATGTACTTCCTTCTGATCTGGATGGCCTCTTTGAGATGATTGTTCCGATGATCCCGAGCATCCTTGGCCTTGGTGAGGATTACGCGATGCTGGCGCTCAATATCCCGGAGATTGATGAGAACTCCCTCATCCACATGGGCGACGCCTATGCGGCGGAGAGCGGCTTGGAAGGCGGTGCCCGTGTGGCGATTGCAGGCGACAGCACGATGGTATTCGCGGCTGTTGCGCAGTATGTACAGGAAGTGCTGCAGGATAAGGGCAACCAGACTGCCATCGGCGACCTCATCGTTGCGAAGGTTGGCCCGGAGTATCTGGATAACTACCGTGAAATCGTCAACGCTGCTACCAACGGCACGAGCCTTGACGTGGCGGATGCGTGCCTGAGCCTGCTTGAGGAATACCTCAACAACAACGGCGCGCAGGAGGAGACGAACCCCATCCTTGCGTTCTTCGCAAAGGTTGTGGAGTTCTTCCAGAAGATTGTTGCTTTCATTGAGAGGCTGTTCGGCATCCGCTAAGCGGTTGCTTCTGAAAGCGAATTTACAATCTGTTTACAGGATACAGGCCTGTGGGGTTCCGCTTCCCCGCAGGCCTGTTTTTTTGTTTTGCGGCGCGGCCACCCCCGAAGTGGAATGGTGTATTTTAGAGATTCCATTTTAGATGTGAGAGCCGGAAAGCGACAGCCACAAATCGGCAACGGGAAGCGTTGGGCTTCGGGAGGCTTCAGTTGATCTCAGGGTGGAAGCCTTTCAATAGGCTAGCGGCGTCCAATGCCGCCTGGGCCTATCGTTACGTTTGAGGCTC
>UMIU01013341.1_pt1 | contig 21794 bp, 16 predicted proteins | sample 1965871 | NCBI WGS metagenome assembly UMIU01 (sample SAMEA4836132, study PRJEB28245) | human gut metagenome | biome: gut microbiome; material: fecal sample | place: Denmark | collected 2008
TGAAGCCCTTTTGGCCATCTATGCTGCTGGTGGTGCTCACGGCGATGCTAAGCACGGTCGTCACGGTGTTCGGCCCCATGCTGCTGGGCGACGCGGTGGATGCGATTCAGGAGCAGGTCGAGGTAAAGCTCGCCGGTGGCGCGATGGATTTTGGGGAGATCGGGCGGATTCTTCTAATGCTTGCCGGCCTGTTCGGCATGAGCTCGCTATTAAGCTATGTACAGGCTTATACGATGGCCGGTGTGACACAGAAGGTGGTCTGCTCCATGCGCGAGCAGGTCAATTCCAAGCTTTCGCGCCTGCCGCTGCGCTATTTTGACGGCCATACAAAAGGCGATATCCTCAGCCGGATTATGAACGATATCGATAACGTCAGCAACACGCTGCAAAACAACCTGACGCAGATTTTAACCTCTACCGTGATGCTGGTTTCCGTGCTGGGAATGATGTTTTATGTCAGCTGGCGCATGACGCTCATCGCAGTTTCTGTGCTGCCTGCCTGTCTGATCGTCACCCTGCTGATATCCCGCCGGTCCAGGCGGTATTTCCGGCGCCAGTGGGATCACATGGGTGAATTGAACGGCCATATTGAAGAGATGTATACGGGCCATAATATCGTCAAGGTCTTTGGGCACGAGAAAAACGCGATTGAAGAGTTTGACGATATCAACGACGAACTGTATCTCGTCAGCCGAAGGGCGCAGTTTATCTCCGGCACGATCATGCCGCTGCTGAGCTTTATTAATAATATTGGCTATATCCTGATCTGCGTGGCGGGCGGGAGCTATGTGCTCTCCGGCACGATTTCCCTGGGGGATATTACATCCTTTATCATGTATTCCAAGATGTTTACGCAGCCAATCGCAGATCTGGGCAATATCGCAAATAATATCCAATCGTCGCTCGCATCGGCAGAGCGGGTGTTCCGCCTGCTGGACGAAGAGGAGGAGCCGCCGGAGCAGGTGCGACACACCATTGAAAAGGCGAAGGGCGATGTGCGGTTTGAGCATGTGGATTTTCAGTACCTGCCGGAGAAGCCGCTGATCCGGGATTTGAATCTGGAGGCGAAGCCCGGCCAGCTTGTGGCGATTGTAGGGCCTACCGGGGCGGGAAAAACCACTCTCGTCAACCTGCTCATGCGCTTTTATGATGTGAATGCGGGGCGGATTACGATTGACGGCTGCGATATCCGGGAGCTTTCCCGGGAAAACCTGCGCCATCTGTTTGGCATGGTGTTGCAGGATACGTGGCTGTTTGAGGGGTCGATTTATGAAAACATCGCCTATGGCCGCCCGGATGCCACCCGAGAGGAGGTGGAGGCGGCGGCCCGGCTGGCGCGCGTTACGCATTTTATCCATACGCTGCCGGATGGTTATGATACGCGCCTGGAAGAGGATGGACTCAACCTTTCCCAGGGGCAGCGGCAGCTGCTGACGATTGCGCGCGCCATTTTGGCTGATCCGGCGATTCTGATTTTGGATGAGGCCACCAGCTCGGTGGATACCCGCACCGAAGTGCTGATTCAGAAGGCAATGCAGGAGCTCATGCATAACCGGACGTGTTTTGTCATTGCGCACAGGCTATCCACCATTCGCACGGCGGATGTGATTTTGGCCATGAACCACGGGAAGATTGTGGAAGTGGGACGCCACGAGGAGCTGATGGAACGGGGCGGCTTTTATGCGGAGCTGTATAACAGCCAATTTGCAGGGTCGGTTCCCGCTAAAAAAGCCGGTGATGGCGCAGCAATGGAAAGCGGGGCCGCAGGCGTATCATCCGATTAAAAACCGTTTGCCTTATCCGGCGAAAACGCAGGGCAGGGCAAACGGTTTTTCCGATAAAAAGAGAGAGCCGCAGCGCCCCCCAACGCAGCGGCTCTTTGTGCCCGGCAGGCACGCAACGGTGTATGGCCTGTGTGCCACACCCATAAGTAAAGAATTTCCCCCCTTACTTATGTTATATTCATCATACTCGTTTGGGGGAGAAAAAGCAACCTGTGGCGTGAACTGTGGTAAAATAAATTTGATAGCCGCATACGCACCGGCCCAAAATGACAGGGAGGCGGAACTGATGTCTGATTTCAGCATGCTTTTAGAAAAAATGCTTCATGAAAACGGATATTCTGTTTATGGCTTTGCACAGGAGGCGGGCGTTGACCGACCAACGCTGCACAGGGTTTTGAAAGGGCAGCTGGTTCCAAGCGCCGCCTTTTTTCACAAGGCTTTAAAAGCGTTGCGCCTGCTGCCGCAGGAGAAAGAATTGCTGGAACAGACCTATCATATTTTAAGAAATGGCGAAGAGGTATTTCAACGCGGGCGCTATATTCAAAAGAGGCTGGAACATTTTTATGACGTGTCGGCTTATCGCCCGTGGCCGGCAGCTGATGCGGAAGAAATCGCTGAAGAAATTCACCCGCCGGAGGATTCGCTTGCCTGCGTGCGTGGGGAATATGCAGTGGAGGGGATGATCCGCCGGCTCCTTCTGGAAGAAATACGCAGCCGGGAAGAGCCCGCTTTATACACCAATATGCTTGCCTGCCCTGCCTATGCCGTTCAGCTGCTTTTGCAGTTTTATTTGCAGCAGGAGGGGCACTTGCAGATTACGCACCTGATCCGGCTGCATAAAAGCATGGGGGATCAGATGCATAATCTGGCCATGCTTTTTGACGCTTTGCTTTTCAGTGTTTCACCAGGGAGCGGTTATCGGCCCTTTTATTATTATGAAAATGTTTCCCGCTATTCTGATCCTGTTTCGCTGTTCTGCTCCTATCTCATCGCGGATGAGCGCGTGCTGTCGCTTTCAGAGGATTTGAAGGTCGCAGCGCTGCTACGGGAACCGGAGGCGCTGGCGTGCTATGAGCGACGTTTCCGAAGCGCGCTGGCCGCTGCAGAGCCTTTCCTGTGGCGCGCGGGATCTGCGCAAGCACGCTACCGTATGGCAAAAACCTTCTTCGAGAAAGGGGGGCGGGCGCCGTACCATATTGTGTCCGGCAGCGTTGCCTGCCTTGTGTTTTGCAGCACGCCGGAGCTGCTGCGCTATGCAGGGCGGTTTGTCAAGCCACAGGCTTATCGGGCGTTTGAGAGCCTTTGCCGGCACTATGAAAAGCTGGCGGGTATTGTGCAGAAGGCGGTGGTTATTTTAACGGTAGATTGTGTGCGCAGATTTTTGCAGACAGGGTTTGTTTTTCCTTTTTCCGAGCAATTTATTCAACCGTTTGACGGGGCTGCAAGAGCCTATGCTTTAGAGAAGATCCTGGAGCTCACGCGCGCAGGGCGTATTCGCCTTTATTTGATGGATACCTCCAGGTTCCGCTTCCCTGATGGTCTTTCTCTTTTTGTCAATGGAGAGCAGAACTGTATGTTCTTTTCTTCTGCCTCGGCCCGTGCGGGAAATGTCAGCGTTATGGTTCAGGAACAAACATTGCGTAAGGCGCTTTTTGATTTCGTATACGGCCTGCCGGAGAGTGGGCTGGTTTATACAGAGCGGGAATCGGAGCGCATTTTGCGCCAGCTGATGCCTTTCTCCCAGTAGGGAAAGCATTCGCGGGGCTTTGAAGGAGGATGATGGCATGACGGATTTTGGAGAATGCTTGAAACGCCTGCTTTTAGATGGGCAGTGGGATATACGGACGTTGGCGATGCGGTCAGGAATTCCGGAGAAAACGCTGACGGGGTATGTGAGGGGGAAAGGGATCCCTGCTCAGGCGGATTTTCAGCGGCTGCTTGCCGCTCTGCCGCTTACGGTGCAGGAGCAGGCGCAGTTTTCGCATAGTTACTATGTCAGCTGTGTAGGAGAATGGACCTACCACAGGAGGGCGTTTTTGAAAGAACAGCTTTCCGGGCTGGCACAGTTAGAGCACCTTCACCATTCCGATTCTTTTCAGACGAGTATGAATCCTGCCGGCTTCCGCTCCTTGCCTGAGGAGGGCATCCGGATTTTCCAAGGGCCGTTTGAGGTAGAAAAGGCCCTGTATCAATCGCTCAGCGAGGAGCTTTGCCTACAGGAGAATCCATCTGTGTGTACGAATGCCTTCCTGTACCAAAACACTCTCCGCCGCATTTTGCTCGGGCTGTATCTCAGCAGGGGCGGCAGAATGGAATTGCGCCATATCATTCCCTTCACGAAGGATACGGGGTCAAGCTTGAGCAACCTGGTGGCGCTTTTTGGAGCGCTTTCCTTCTGCCTGGCGCCGGGGGGAGCCTATCGCCCCAGCTTTTACTACAGTGACGCCCCGCCGTATGCGGATAGCTCTGCACCTTTTGCGTTTTACCTCTACACACACAACCGGCTGCTCTGGCTTTCTCAAGATTTGGAGACGGTGGCGCTTATCAGCAACCAGGAGCTTTTAAAAGTCTATCAGGAGCGGTTTGAGCGTGCGGCCCAGTTTTCGCGTCCTCTTGTGTATCAGGCGCGCACGGCGGAAGAAATGATTGCAGCAGGCCATCGCTTTTATAACCTGGAGGCGCCCTGCCAGATTTTTTCAATGGAACTGCAGCCCTGCCTTGGACCCTTTCTGACGAAGGATATTTTGATGCGCTGTGTGAATCATGAGGAAAAGGGGACGGATGCGCTGGCAGAGCAGCTCAACGCCTATTATGATTCGGTATCCCCTTATCTAACGTGTATCACAAGTATCTGCTGGGAGCGCGGGCTGAATCTTTTTATTGATGAGGGGAGGCTTTGCGCGTTTCCGCCCGCCTATGCGCATGCTGTCTCTCCACAGGATCGCTGGGAGCTTCTAAACCGGTTCTATGAAAAGGTGCTGGAAGGGAAAGTGGCCCTGTATTTTGTCAATGAAGCATTGTTCCCTTTCTCAGAGAGCTTTTCACTGCATTGCATGGATACAGAGAAGGCAAATATTGAGGTGCACGACCTGTCAGCACAGCTGTATGCAAGTATTGTGCTTGAGGAGCAGAGCCTGTGTTTTGCGTTCTCGGATTTTGTTCGCTCTATGCCGGAAGGGGAGTGGACCTATAGCCGGGAAGCTTCTTTGGAGATCCTTCGGCGGGGAATTGCGCGTTGCCAACAGATAGCTGGCGTGCAGCCCGGTATTGCTTGCGCTCCGCAAAAAGCGGAGTAAAGGCCGTTCAGTTGAACCCTTGAGGTCAAATGGCTCATACCAGGCCTGTGATTCGCGCTAACATGGTAACCAGCATGCAGGCGCCCATTCCAATGAGCGTTGGAATCAGCATAGCGGCGGCAGTCCACTTCCAGCTTCCGGTCTCCTTATGGATGGTCAGGCAGGTGGTGGAGCAGGGCCAATGCAGCAGAGAGAAAAGAATCGTGCAAACTGCGGTCAATGGGGTCCATCCATTTGCCACAAGAAGCTCCTTTAAAGCGCTATAGCTTTCAAAATCAATCAGATGGCCGGTCGCCATATAAGACATCAGGATAATGGGGATGACGATTTCATTGGCGGGGAAACCGAGGATAAAAGCGAAGAGGATCACACCGTCTAGGCCCATCAGCCGTGCGAGCGGGTCGAGGAATTGCGCGCAGTGCAGCAGCAGGCTTTGCCCGCTGATCTCAATATTGGCAAACAGCCAGATAATCAGGCCTGCCGGGGCGGCAACCGCAGCCGCCCGCCCAAGCACGAATAGGGTGCGGTCAAATACCGAGCGCAGGATAACCCTGCCGATCTGGGGGCGGCGGTAGGGCGGCAGCTCCAGTGCGAAGGAGGAAGGGATGCCCTTGAGTACCGTACCGGACAGAATCCGGGACACCAGAAAGGTGATTGCCACGCCGAGCACGATCACTCCGACCAGTAGGAGCGCGGATACGGCAGATTGCAGCGGGGCGATCACACTGCCTGCAAAAAACATGGCGATCAATGCGATGATCGTGGGAAGCCTGCCGTTGCAAGGCGCAAAATTGTTGGTGAGGATGGCGATCAGCCGTTCCCGCGGCGAATCGATAATCCGGCAGCCAATCACACCCGCCGCATTGCAGCCAAAACCCATGCATATGGTCAGCGCCTGCTTGCCGCAGGTGTGCGCCTTTTGGAAGGAGTGATCCAGATTGAAGGCCACACGGGGAAGATACCCAAAATCTTCCAGTAAGGTAAATAATGGGAAAAAGATTGCCATTGGCGGCAGCATAACAGAGACCACCCAGGCAAGCACCCTGTAGACGCCCTGCACCAGCAGGCTCTCCACCCAGGGCGGCGTTCCAAGCTGGAGAAGCCCATCTGTCAAGCGATCCCCAATCCAGAACAGAACCGTGGACAGCCATTGGGAGAGTTCGTTTGCCCCGGTGATTGTCAGCCAGAAGATCAGCCCCAGCAGCAGAAGCATGACGGGAAGCCCCGTAAAGCGGCTGGTTAGCAGTTTGTCGAGACGGCGGTCCCAAGCGTTGTAGTCGCTGCGTTGGCAGGAGACGGCGCCCCGGTAGATGCGCTCCGCTGTGCGTACAAGGCAGGAGACGACCTTATCCTGCAAGCGTGCCGGCGGCAAGCCATAGCGCTCAAATACATCAGAGAGCCCGGCCAACGTTTTTTGGATGGCTTCGTCTTGAAACAGGTCAAATTCCAAATAATCGGTCAACGGCTGATGGAGGCCCTCGTCCGCTTCCAACAGCTGTAACGCGACCCATCGGCTGCTGATGGGTTTTTCGAGTGAGATAAGCTTTTCCTCTACTACTGGCGTGAGCGTCTGAAGCGCCTCTTCAATGGGTGCGGTGTAGACAATTTTGATGGGCGCTTTGGACGTTTCGCCATTTACAGACCGGCTGATTTGTTCGGAGAGGGATTCCAGCCCTTTTCCGCTGCGCGCGCTTGCGCCGACGACCGGGACGCCAAGCATTTCTTCCAGGCGATTCAGATTGATTTGGATGCCCTTGCGTTTCGCCTCATCCATCAGATTCACACAGACAATTACACGCGGCGTGATTTCAATTGCCTGTAAAACCAGATTTAAATTGCGCTCCAAACAGGTTGCATCGCACACCACGACGGTGGCGTCCGCCCCGCCAAAGCAGATAAAGTTGCGCGCTACCTCTTCCTCTGCGGAATGCGCCATGAGGGAATATGTACCGGGCAGATCTACAATGATGTAGCCCTGTTCCCGGTAGACATGCCGGCCCTGCGCGCTTGCGACCGTTTTACCAGGCCAGTTCCCGGTGTGCTGGTTCATACCGGTCAAAGCGTTGAAAACCGTGCTTTTGCCAACGTTCGGATTGCCGGCGAGCGCAATGACACGGTCGCTTTCCGCCTCTTTTGCGATGCGAAGCGGGCCATTTACAGGCCCGCCCTGATGTGAATTTCGAGTTAATCCCATAAAAACCGCTCCTTCCAGAGAGCGCTGATGCGCTCGGTGTTCTGCCATCAGCGCCTGCTTTAACTGGCTGCGCCCTGCAAAGCAATGTTCAGCTCAGGCGTACCATGACGCGACCGGAATCCTCCCGGCGCAGAGCGATTACCGCCCCACGGATCAGGTAGGCCGCCGGATCTCCCGCAGGGCTTTTTTGCAGGCATTCCACGGGGGTTCCCTCGATCAGGCCGATATCCTGCATCCTTCGCCGGATCCCCCCGCTCAGCCGGAGCTCCTCTACACGGGCTTGTTGCCCGATACCGAGGCGGTCAAGCGAATCTATGTTGTGCATGAGAACAATCTCCTTTGTTAATTTCAGATGGAAAACGAGAGCAGACCGGAGCGGACAAATCGGGCCGCTGAACATGGTCTGCTCTCGTTATTTAGTATATGGGGGAGGGGGAGAGGGGGTGAAACCACTTGAATAAATTACATAAATGGATAAAAGATTCATAATATAAAATGATTTTGCTGAAAAGCAAAGATCAGATTGGCTTTATGTTATTTTTGGTTGAAAAAGCAGTAGGGTTAAGGTATAATTGAGCGGAAAGAATGGAAATTGTGTAAGCGGCAATGTGGACGAGGGATTAAAAAGATGGAAGATTACAGTGTTTTAATGTCTGTATATCGGGGAGAGAATCCATCACATTTTCGGGCAAGTATTCAAAGCATGTTGGATCAAACAGTCCCGACCAACGATTTTGTCCTGGTTTGTGATGGGCCGTTAACGGATGAATTGGATGAAACGATAGATGAATTTGTGACAAAACGGCCTTTTTTGTTTCAGATTATTCGATTACAAGAAAACCAAGGGTTAGGAAACGCTTTGAATGTAGGAATTAGGTATTGTAAAAATAATCTCATAGCGCGTATGGATGCAGATGATATTTCACTTCCAGATAGATGTGAACGTGAACTGTTCGAATTCAACCAAAATGACAAACTTGATATTGTAAGCGGTACTATTTTGGAGTTTTCAAGTGACCCAAAACAGATAACAGTTGCAAAATATTTACCGGAAACTGATGTTGAAATTCGTAGTTATGCAAAGCGGAGATGTCCGTTTAATCATCCATGTGTGATGTACAGAAAGGAAGCTGTTTTAAAGGCAGGTGGATATGAGGATTGCCCCCTTTTCGAAGACTACCATTTATGGATTAGAATGCTATTGAACGGATCGATTGGATTTAATATACAATCCCCCCCCTTGCTGTTAATGAGAGCAAATAGTGATATGTATCAGCGACGCGGTGGCGTGAGTTACGCTATAAAAGCATTATCATTTAGAACCTTTATGGTAAGGTCAGGATTTTGTTCGAAACGGGACTATCTTTATACTCTTTTTGCTCATATTGTTGTATCTGTAATGCCAAACAAAATACGTAAGTTTATATATAAGCGCTATTTAAGAAATTCATATGATGGTGTGATTACTCGCAAGATTGCACAAGAGGAGTATAATAATGGCTAAGTTGAATATTATTATGCCTGTCTATAACGCTGAAAATACACTTTATAGGGCAGTTGAAAGTGTGTTACAGCAGAGTTTCTCGGATTTCATTTTATTTTTAGTGGATGATGGATCAACAGATCGTTCATTGGAAATATGTCGTTTTTTTTCCCAAAAAGATAATCGAGTTCTAGTGGAGCACCAAAAAAATATGGGGCCAAGCATGGCTAGAAATGCAGCTTTGGATTTAGTCCACGGCGAATACATAGCTTTTATGGATGCTGATGATTATTTAGAGCCCAATATGTATGAAACATTGATACAAAAAGCGTCTTATGCGGGTTCAGATTTAACAATGTGCGGTTATCAGAGAGATTTTTTTTCTAGTGAAAATTTGGTTCGCTCTCAAAAAGTGAGTTTGCCTAGTATGCAAATTAATGATCAGAAGCGACTGAAAGAATGCTTTAATCAATTGTATCTGCACAATTACATCCATTTGGTTTGGAATAAATTGTATTTAACTAAGATTATTTTAGATAATAATATCAGGTTTCGTGCTAATATTGATAATGGAGAAGATTTACTTTTTAATTTAGATTATATTCGCCACACAAGCAATATGTATCTTTGTAGTGAAATACTATATCACTATATTTCAAATGAAACAGTTCAATCGCTTACATCAAGTAGCAGCAAAAATGCGGTAGAGGCATTTGACAATAGAGTGTATCTTTATCAAGAGGTTCACTCTTTTTTACGAGATTGTCTTAACATGCAAGAAAGCGAAATGGATAAGTGCGCTGATTCGGATATTTTTTTGCGTGATTGTTTTCGGATTATGGATACGTTTCGGGGGCCAAAAGCGACCGTAAAGTCTTTTATCAATCATCCCGCAACACAACTGGCATTGGAGAGTAAAGGGTGTGGTGAGAAGGAATTCTTACTATATAGGATTGTACTTAGATTGAAAAGTATTCCACTGATTTATTGCGTATCATATTTACGGCTATTAGCAAAAAAAGTTTTGCGAGGGGAGGACATAGGGGTCAAATGCAAAAAATAAAATCGCAATTCTTAAAAGAACAAATGCTCCATTACTTACGTTTTTTTACGAAAGACCACTGCTTGATGGTTTTATATCTTTTTTGCTTACTATTTTCCCCACCAGTGATCCCGAAGATTAATTTTATCATTCCGTTAGCAATTTTATCCTTAGCTATTCTCGCTTGGGCTTTCCGGAAAAATTTATTGAAGCTAAAAGCTTTGTTTACGAAAACGGCAATGCACTTTTTTATAAAAGGCTTTGTCGTTTACATGGGATATGTATTGGTTGTCATTTTATTCAATGTGTTAATATCAAGAAGCATAGACCTTAGCCAAACATTTTTTGTATTGTATCGATGCCTTTTGATTTGCCCCATATTATTAATATGTATATTTTATGTAACGGTGTGGGCTAGAAGCAGAAACTATACTTTAAAAGAATTTATGCTTTGCCTACTAATTGCAGCGTCGTTACAAGGAATTTTATCTCTTGCCAGTTTACTATTCCCTGAAGTAAAAGAGATTTTGGTTAAAATAATGCTGTTTGGAACGGAAGATCCACTATTAGCAAATCAATGGCATCTCGAGAGGCGTTTTTTTGGGTTTGCCAATAATATGTATGATGGCTATGGCTTTGGGACAGGCATATTTTTAGCACTTTGCTTTTTTTGTGCAGCTCAGTGGTCAAAAAAGTTTTTAATATTTGCTCCGCTCCTGTTCTTTCCATCCTTTCTTAATTCAAGAACGGGATTGGTGATTTTTGCAATCGGCGTAGTAATCTCATTACCCTTGTTTTTTGATAAGAGAAACAAAAAAAGCCTTTTAAATCTTTTACTGGCGGTTGGAGTTTTGCTGCTTGCAATCGTTGTGATTTTTTTATTGATATATTGTTTTTCAAGACCAACCTTTCAATGGATAATGAACATATTGAATCTTAATAAAGTAGACGCTTCATTAGTAAAACTTTTTGGAGATGAGTTTTGGAATTTTCCAGAGGGCTTGCAACTGATTTTTGGCTCTGGTCATACGCTATATGGTGCGGATGGATTTGCGCATTCAGATGTAGGTTTTGTAAACGACTTGTGGTTTACAGGAATTTTAGGAACGGGTTTTTTTTATGGCGTGTTAGTACTGCTGTTTAGAAGGGTATTCAAAAACGTCCATGACCGGCCCTTCAAAGCTTTGGTTGTATATTTGGGAATATCCATGATAGCATACAACGTGAAAAGTATGGCGTTGACCTGTAATGTAGGGCTGGTTACAGTTTTTTTGATTTTGTTTGTACTAGATATAGGTTATGCAAAGGAAGAGAAGCTTGTGAATTGAGGAAGGGGGATTGGGTTTGGAAGCTCTTGTAAGCATTGTGATACCCGTTTACAAAGTGGAGCCATACATCCATAAGTGCATCGAAAGCATTTTCGACCAAACGTATCGGAACCTTGAAATCATTCTGGTTGATGACGGTTCGCCGGATGCATGTCCCATGATTTGCGATAAGTATGCTTGTCAAGATAAACGCGTACAGGTAGTTCACAAAAGCAATGGCGGCCTTTCAGATGCCCGTAACGTAGGCATTGATATGGCAAAGGGAGACTTTATTGCTTTTGTAGACAGCGATGATTACGTTGCGCCTGATATGGTGAAAACATTATTACAATTGGCGCTTAATGAGCGCGCGGATATTACTGTTTGCAATTATTGCAGGGTCTTTCCAGATGGTAGAGAGATAAAAAGAGGAACAAAAGCTGCGTTTAAACGGATGAACAATATAGAGGCGATGGAGGACGTTTTTTCCTCTCCCAGCTTATGTGAGGTGATGACATGGAATAAATTATATAGCGTGGCTCTGTTCAAAGAAAACGGCATTCGTTTTCCAATTAATAAAATTCATGAAGATAATTTCACAACATATAAATTGCTTTATGCCGCTCAAAAAATCGTCTACACAGATGCGGTTCTATATTATTATGTGCAGCGTGCGGATAGCATTATGAACGCGCAATTTAATTATAAGCGGCTAGATCTTTTAGAAGCAGTACAAGAGGCGAAAGACTTTGTTCGGGATCATCAGCTTTCGCTAACTCAGCAAGTAGACAATTATGAAATGATGATGCAATTCAATATTCTAAACAGCTTGCTGTACGCAAAAAATCAAAAAAATTTGTGGCAACAGGTGCAGCGGGATATATTGTCTTCCTTTGAGCCTTTATTGCATAACCCTTTTGTTTCGAATAGGCATAAAATTGGGTTGATGCTATTAAAATTTCGAATTTATAAAATGTCTATGCGGCTATATAATACGCTGGATAAAAAGGGGATTAGCGTGGGCATAAAGGGATTGATATTAAAATGCATAAAGAGCTTTATGGCAATTATATTTCGAGCTCAGGTTAAACAGGCCAGAGCTTCAAAAAGACCTGTTGCCTTTGTCTTGGGAACGCCTCTGCATCATAATATTGGTGATCAAGCAATTACATGTGCAGAACTATCTTTTTTGAAAAAGTATTTTCAGGAATATTCTGTTATAGAAATCCCTATCTTTAAAGAATCCTTTTTTGACGATCACTTAGATCTGTTGAGAAATCAAGTCCAGACGGGTGATCTTTTATTCTGTCAGGGAGGCGGAAATATAGGCGATGAGTATGAAATGGAAGAAGTTTTTCGCCGAAAAGTAATAAAACTTTTTCCGGACTTTCCGTTGATTGTTTTTCCGCAGACAATAAGCTTCAGCAATACAGAAAAGGGAAATCAAGAAATTGAAGTTTCAAAAAAAATATATGGTCAGCATTCTCACTTGGTTCTTTTTGCGCGAGAACAGTATTCTTATGATACTATGCAGGCAGCTTTTCCCCGGAATAAGATTTACTTATGTCCCGATATGGTTCTGATGCTGAATGAAACGAATTCATCGATTGCTCGTAAGGGGGCAAGCCTATTTTTAAGAAATGATGTGGAAGGAACCTTAAGTGGTGCTCAAAAAGATGTGATACATGAAATGGTGGCAAAAGAGTTTGGAGAGTGCAGAGTCTCAGATACCTTATCGAAATCAAACTATATTTTTCCTGCCAATCGGAATAAGATTTTTCAATCGAAATTAGATGAGTTCAGATGTTCTGAACTGGTTGTTACAGACAGGTTGCATGGTATGGTCTTGTCAGCGATTACTTCTACGCCCTGCATTGCTCTATCAAATTACAATAATAAAGTGCGCGGTACTTATGAATGGATCGAGTCTTTACCATATATTAAGTTCGCTGACTCATTAGAAGAGATTCCATCTTTGATAAAGGAGCTCAAACAATTACAAAACCCGGAATATCATAATCAAGCATTAATAAGTTATTTTGATGAATTAAGAGATGTAATTTTGAGGAATCAGGAGAATGAGTAAATATAAATATCTAATTAAAAATTTAGGATTATTTACACTTAGCAGCGTATCTACAAAGTTAATTACTTTTTTTCTGCTTCCTCTTTATACTTATTATTTAACGACAGAAGAATATGGCACAACAGATTTAGTTAATACAACAGTTCAACTTTTTTTCCCTATTTTAACGCTTTCAATTATAGAAGCTGTTCTGCGGTTTGCTTTGGATCGTAATGAGAACAAGAAAAATGTATTTTCAATCGGCTTGTGCATTACCGTTTTCAGTTCATTAATTATGTTGTCCATTTCTCCTCTTTTAGGCTTCATTCCGGGCCTGGAGAATTGTAAGCTATTTTTGTGCGGCGTATATATTGTCACGGCTTTTAACTCCTTATTTTCTACCTTTGCCCGCACGATTGATCAGGTAAAGATAATCGCCGTTGCGTCGATTATTTCTACGTTAATCACCTGTGGCCTGAATATTTTGCTGATTTCTTATTTTCATTTAGGCTTGGACGGGTACTTTTGGTCTTTGATTTTTGGGAATCTGATCGGTTGCATCCTCTATTTTATATGGGGCCGTTACTATCGTTATATCAGTTATCGGCATGTGGATAAGGCGCTGCTGAAAAGGATGCTGTTATACTGCATTCCAATGATTCCAAACGCACTGTTTTGGTGGGCGAACAGCAGCATTAACCGCTATTTTTTAACGGCAATGGTCTCGGTGGGCGCGGTGGGACTTTTTGCTGCTGCCAGCAAAGTGCCCTCTATGCTGAATATGATTACGTCGATTTTTCAGCAGGCATGGAGTGTTTCTGCGATTCAGGAATATCAATCCGAAGGAAGCTCCAAGTTCTTTTCCCGTATTTATGAAGTGTATCATCTCTGCATTTTAGCAGCTTCCTGTTTTTTGATTCTGTTTTCTAAGTGGATTGGCTTACTTCTATTTCAAAAGGAGTTTTATGAAGCGTGGATATTTGTGCCATGGCTTGTATTAGGTTTTTATTATAGTGCATTAAACACTTTTTATGGAACAATCTATACCGCAAGCAAAAAGACAAAATTTTTGTTTACAACAACAATTTTAGGTACAATTATTGGCGTCATTTTCAACTTGATCTTGATTCCGTTTTGGAGCGTTACCGGCGCTTCTATCGCTACGTGTATCAGCCATTTTGTCGTATGGATTGCCCGTGTTATGGATTCTAAAAAGATTTTACGTGTATATGTTGACCAAAAGCGGATGGTTAGCTCCCAAATCGGGCTGTTTATCTTAGTTTTACTCATTAGTCAGCAGATATCGTATTCTTTTTATTTAGGCTTTGCATTGTGTATTGTAATCGCCGTGATTAATATGCGTTCGGTTATTTCGCTTGGGCGTCTGGTAATAAAACGGTTTTGGGGCAAAGCGGCTTGATTAAAACACATTTCCTGCTTTTGGCAATTCTGAATTATAAATATGCTCCAATTCGATGATCCCAGCCTCACAGGTGTGCAGGTATCCTTGAAAGTCCTGATCCTTCAGGAGGTTTTTAAGGCTGCGGACATCTGTTTCCAGATCGTCGAGATCATGGTGCTGGATGAGCATGGAAAAGACGACGTGGCTTTTCTCCCACGCGCTCTGGAGGCTGTCGGTGTAGATGATGAGCGCCTCCTCATTTTCGTCCCGGGCCGCTTCCGCTGCCTCGGTGAATAGCTGCGTCAGCAGCGTGACCTCTTTTTTCATGCTGTAAAAGCCGATGCCGCAGAGCGCAGCGGCTACAATGAGCAGGCAAAGGGCTGTTATCAGGCGTTTCAAAATGTACCGCTCCTTTTTCGCTATCGGGGGAGGGGCGCTTGCGAGCCGCTTTGGAAGGATGGCCTGATTGGCCGCGAACCCTGTGCTCCCGTCGTTTGTTTCATCTGATGCTGATATTCGTGTCCGGCAGTGCATCGATGATCTGTGGGCCTGGATGCTTTTCCGGGCAGCTGTTGCGGCGGTTCTCATCAAAATGGATGCGTCTTTCTCATAACCGCAAGCGCCGGAAGAGGCCGGTGGTTTCTCACTGCTTTGTATGCCTGCCGCCGAGGCGTTCATCCCGTTTGATGACCGTTGTGTTTCCGCTGCGGTCAATCTCCATAATCAGAATATCCTTAAGCTCCAACCCGCTTTTTTTGATGTGGGTATGGAGCTTTTTCATGGTCATCCCACAATCTTTAAAGGCGGAGGTAATAATTCGTCCATCACTGATCACCATACAGGGCAGGCCGTCATCCGGCAATGTGACGTTTAGCTCTTCCGCTACAGGCACGCGCTTTTCCGGCTTGAGCAGAACGCTCAGCGTGCCGTTGGTTTCTGCGATGGCGTATTGCACATCCTCAATGCGGAATACATCCTTTTGGCGCAGAGCCTCCATCAGGTCGTCCACAGAGAAACGGAGCCGCTGGAGCTGCGTCTGGTCGATGATCCCATTGCGGATGACGATGAGGGAATGCCCCTGCATCAGGCCGCGGAATTTTGCGCTTTTCAAATTCAGCACAGAGGTGATCACTTCAAAGGCAACCAGCAGCAGGACAGGAATCACAGAGTTAATCAGCGGCGCACCGTTGTCCTGCATAGGGATTGCGGCAATTTCAGAAATCAAAATGGTAATGACCAGCTCGGCAGGCTGCAGCTCCCCGATTTGACGTTTTCCCATGATGCGCACAGAAAAAACAATTAAGAAGTATAGAATTGCCGCGCGGATCAGTGTAATGAGCATCCGGTTCCCCTCCCTTGGCAAGGCATCGTTGGGCCGCCTAAAGGCGAAAGAAAGAGGGGGAGTGCGGCTTGCTGTTGAAAGCCGGCCCCAAGGGCGCTTGCAGGGCGCTCTTTCAGGATTCTTCCGCCTTTAGCGATATTAGTATGACGCGCTTTTGACCGGAATATTCCGCCGCATAAACAGACGAAGGATGGAAAAACCAAGCTTGGGGAAGTGATTTTGTATGTTTCAGTGGCTCAAGGAAGCCGTAAAAAAGGAATTTATGCCGGTCAATCGGGAAACCACACAGCTGCCTCCGGCGGAGATCTCTGCCTCCCTGCAGGAAAACCTGGTCTATTTGCGTGGCGTCTTCGGTGCAAGCTTCGACCTGATGATCCGTGAACTGCCCATCAACGGGAACCGGATGGCTTTTGTGATGTGTGAGGGAATGTGTGATAACCTGTTGCTCTCTCACATTGCAGTAACACCGATTCTTCGCGCAAAGGATATTCCCAAGGAGCCGGACCGGCAGTTTGTTTATCTGCGCGAGCATGTGCTCTCTGGCACAGACCACAAAGAAGTTTTCACCATGCAGGAGCTGCTGAACCTGATCATGTCAGGCTTTGTGGCAATCCTGATCGACGGCGTCACACGCTGTGAAGTCTTTGGCGCCCAGGGGTTTGAGCGGCGGTCTGTGAACGACCCGGAAACAGAGGTGCAGGAGCGCGGTGCGCGTGACGGCTTTGTGGAAACCTTAAAAGTTAATGCGACGCTGATCCGCCGGCGGCTCAAAACGCCGTTTGCTCGCTTTGAAATGCTCAATATGGGGGATACCAGCCAAACAATGGTCAGCCTCTGCTATCTGGCGGACCGTGTGAATCCGGATATTCTGGAGGAGGTGCGGCAGCGGCTTCAGGGGGCCAAACTGGATATGGTATTGGAATCCGGTTATATTCAACCCTTCCTGGATCATAAAGGGCTTTCCTTTTTTTCAGGGGTGGGCGTCACCGAGCGCCCGGACACGCTGTGTGCAAAAATCAGTGAAGGAAGGATCGGCGTCCTGGTGGATGGCACGCCGTTTGCGCTGATTGTGCCGCACCTGTTTGTTGAAAATTTTCAATCCATGGACGATTATTCTAACCGGCCGTTTTATGCGCTGTTCCTGCGGGCGCTAAAGTTTCTTTCCTTTGGCATCAGCATGCTGCTGCCCGGCATTTATGTGGCGGTCGCTATTTTTCATCAGGAGTTGTTGCCTGCGAGCATGCTGTTTGACGTTGCGGTGGCAGAGTCGCGCACGCCGTTCCCGATTATGCTGGAAGCGCTTGTGATTCACCTGATCTATGAGATCATGCGCGAAGCGGGGCTTCGGATGCCTAAAACTGTGGGGCACGCCGTAAGCATCGTAGGAGCCCTTGTCATAGGGGATGCTGCGGTGACGGCAGGGCTGATTGCGGCCCCGATGCTGATTGTTCTGGCAGTGACCGCCATCAGCTCCTTTGTGGTGCCGGCTCTCTATGAGCCGGCAGCGGTGCTGCGGTTTGTCTTTATCATTGTCGGCGGCCTCTCCGGGCTTTATGGCATTATGCTGATCCTGGGGCTTTTGATCCTGAATGCCTGCTCGATCAACCCGTATGGCGTGCCGTATTCTGCGCCGGTTACTCCTTTTGAAAAAGGAGCGATGCGGGATCTTGTTCTGCGAATGGGTTGGAAGCAGCTTGGCAGATACAAAATGCAGGTGCAGGATCTCAATGGCTCCGATAAACGGACAACAGAAGAGTTTTAATATCCCGAAGGGCAGAAGGGGAGGCTTCACATGGCAAATACACATCAGATCAGCCCGACGCAGCTGTATTCGATTCTCTTTGTCAGCCGAATTCTTGTCACGCTGACTTATATTCCAGCGCTGGGGGAGGCGGCGCTCACGTCAGATATGCTCATACAGGTGGCGTTGTATCCTCTGGGTATGCTTGTGAGCGCGCTACCGCTGTATGGGCTTTATCGTGCCCGCCCAGGCTGGGATTTGTTTGACTGCGCTTTTTGCGTTTCACCGTTGCTGTCAAGGGTGCTGGCAGTCTTATATGCGTTGTTTTTTTTATTTAACTCATTGCTAAGTGTAACGCGCTTTGACCTGTTTGCAACCTCGCGGCTGTTTCCGGATTCGGATTTCACCATTTTCCTTTTATTGATTATTTTAATCAGCTGCTCAGCCGCAGCGTTTGGGCTGGAGGCGCTGGGGAGGCTCTCCTGGCTTGCAGTGCTTCTGGTGAGCATAACGCTGGGGTTCGCTGTCGTTGGGCTCATTCCGGATTTTGACGCGCTCAATTTTACGCCTCTTTTTTATGACGGCGTAGCGCCGGTGCTGCGCGGCGCTGCCGGCTTCCTTGCCGGCACGGCGGAAACGGCGGCGCTGGCTGTGATTGCGCCGCGTGTAAAAGGCAGCCTTACAAAAGGCTTTGTGAAATGGATACTCTGGCTGACGCTTGCCATGGGGCTGCTCTTTCTATGTGGAATCGCCGTATTGGGCGCTTTTTTTGACACGCAGATGTTCCCTTTCTATTCCCTTGCCGTGCTTGGAGAATTCAGCGTTTTGCAGCGGCTTGATGCAATTCATACTGGCGTATGGATCCTGTGCCTGTTTGTCAAGCTGGCTTTCTTCACCTATCTGACGGTGACATGCCTGCGCCGGGCGTTTGGCAAGCGGTTGAAAAAGGCGTATATCGCCGGATGCATCCTTGTGCTCGGCGCTTTGGGCGTAATGATTTCCGGCGGCTACGACCGTTTTGCCGCGATTGCGCAACCGGAGCTGATGATGGTGCTGTTTACGGCGGCTACAGTGGCCATTCCGCTGTGTCTGCTGCCCGCCGCGCGGAAACGGGCAAAAAAGGAGAAGGGGGAACCCTCCACATGAAAAAATGGATGACGCTTTTGGCCGGCGTTTTGCTGCTGCTGACGCTGGCGGGATGCCAGAGCTATGGCGGGGATGGCCGTGAGATTCGGGAACGATTGATTATACAGGGCATTGGAGTGGACCGGGAGGAAGACGGCGGTTACCTTTTGACTCTACAGGCCTTTAATATGGCGGTATCCGGAGGACAGGACAGCGGCATGTCCGGCAACGTGACCAAGGTGTACGAAAGCCGGGGAGAGACCATTGCGGACGCTATGCGCAACATTACCCTGACGGCAGGCCGCAGGCCGCTATACTCGCACAACTGGCTCATTGTTTTTGGCGAAGCAGTCGCCCGGGCGGGGCTGAATGAAACGCTTGATTTTTTTGTGAGGGATTATGCAACGCGCTCCACGGTGGATTTGGCGGTAGCGCGTGGGAAAGCGGCGGATATCATCCGCTCCTCTGTGGACAAAAGCTCGATTCCGGCGCGGGAAATCCAGATGGCGCTTGAAATGGGGCGTGTCAACGCCAAGACCCTACAGATGCCGCTCTATCGGGCCGTTGCGCTCCTGGAAGATCCAAGCTCGGATGTGTATCTACCGCTGCTCAAGCCGGTAGTAGATAAGGGGCAGGGGATGGACACGGTTTTGACAGATGGACTCGCCATTTTTCGTGATGGAAGCTATGTGGGGGATTTGGATACGACGCAAACACGCGGTTTCCTCTTTTTAACCGACCAGGTGGAGAGCGGGGATCTGGTAGTACAGGGAGAGCCCTTTGGCAAAGCTTCTTTGGAGATCATTCAATCGAATACCGGCGTTGAAACGACAGTACAAAACGGCATGCCAGCCTATCGCGTCACAGTGGAGTGTGTGTGTGATGTGCATGAGATAGAAGGGGCAGATTTTGGAGGAATCGAAAAATCGGTGCGTGAGGCAATTGAAACAGCTACCTCGGATATGCTGGAAGGGCAGCTTCTGCAAACGGCCAGGCTTTGCCTTTCAAGCTACCGCAGCGATGTGCTGCGGCTGGGTAACCGGTTATGGTTGGCGGATCCGGAAACCTTTCGTCGTTTGTCGGATACCTGGCGTGATGTGCTGCCGCAAATAGCACTGAACGTGGAGGTGCAAACGACAATCCGCAGGTCGGGTCAGAAATCGGCCGATTGAGCATGGAAAAGGAACCTGCCGGCGAATAGGGGACAACCTGGCAGGTTCCTAATATTTAGATAGATAGATTTTGAGCTCAATATTGCTAGCGGTGAAAGAGAAGAAATGGAGAAAATGTACATATACTATTTCTGGTATTATAATCTCTTTTTCTAATAATTACAAACGTATTTTGTAGAATATAAATATTATTTATATTCGGGGGCATGGGGATGCATAATTTGAGAGAGATAAGGCAAAGAAAGGGAATCACTCAGGTGAAGCTGAGCACGGTGCTTGAAATTTCTCAGGAAACGGTGAGTGCCTATGAAAATTGCAAGTCGTTGCCAAGCGCAGAAACGCTTTGCCGAATGGCGGATTTCTTTGGGGTGTCTACGGACTTCCTGCTTGATCGAACCAGGGTGCCCTATCCGCTCACGCACGGACTGGAGGCAGAGGAAGCGGAGTTGATCTCCTATTACCGTAAGCTGAACCTTCGGCAGCGCGCAAAAGCGATTGGAATTCTGGAAGGTATGGCCGAAATGGAGCAAAAGCGTTAAGATGCCTCTTACTTCACCGCGTACTGGGTGGAGTAAGCTCAAAAGAACAGGGGAGGGCTGATGAAAACAGCTCTCCCCCTATGCGTTTGCTTATTTGGTTATTTACCGGTCGTCTCGGCAGTACCGCCCATGATGTCGCCAAGAATTTCCCCGACGCCGTCCAGGATATTACCGGCGCTTTGTGTTTCGCCATTTTCCTTGTCATCCACAATGCCGGAGACGAATTGTGCGATATCAATCCCCAATGCACTGGGGTCCAGGCCCTGTGATTTCAGGTAATCGGTGATCTCGCCGATGTTATCCATCGAGATCGCACCGGTAAAGCCGCCAAGCGCCTGAGAGATCAGGTCAAACCCGCCTGATTCATTGGAAGAAGAGCCGCCGCTGCTGGAAGCGGACGTGGTGGAGCCGCCGCCCTGATATGGCGTAAGCGTGGGCAAATTGCTGGCAGCCTGATACCCGCTCAAATAAGAACCGCCGCCTATGTAACTGCCGCCGGAGCTGGAGCGGGAAGAGGGTTCCGTCGAAGGCTCGGTGCTCTCCGTTGACGAGGAGGGGGCGGAAATGCCGTCAAAGGTGTATTGCTCCACCGATGTGTCATTCCCTACCGTGGGGCGGCTGTTTTCCTCTTCCTCCTTGGAGCAGCCTAAAAATGAGGCGGCCAGAACCAGTGCGAGAAGAAGGGGGATAAATTTCCAACCGTTCTTTTTCATGATGATACATCGTCCTTTCTTTACATCGTGTATCCTGTTTTGCTCATATTTTTATCTTACAGATTATGCATGGTGTGTCAAGGGCTCTACGATGGCGTTTTGGGCCTTGTATTTCTGGATCATAAGCCGGGCGGCCTTGTAAATATCGCCGCAGCCCAGAGTAATCACCAAATCGTTGGGTTCGGCGTGCTCCACCACGTACTGCGCCACTTCTTCAAACGTATGAAACCACACGCTGCCCGGGATTTTTGCCGCCAGCTGAGCGGTATACACGTTGTAAGTGTTCCGCTCGCGCGAACCCATGATCTCCGTCATGACAACGTGATCCGCCATACGGAGCACATTGACAAAATCCTCCATCAGCAGATAGGTGCGTGAGTAGGTAAATGGCTGGAAAACTGCCCAAACGGCATGATACCCCATTTTCAAGGCGGCGTCCAGAGTAACGCGCAGCTCCGCAGGGTGGTGGGCATAGTCGTCTGCGATGGTGACGCCATTGCAGACGGCGAGCTTTTCAAACCGGCGGCCCGCGCCGTGAAAGCTTTCGAGGCCTGCGATGCATTGCTCAATGCTGGCGCCGGCGTGTATG
>UMIU01017866.1_pt1 | contig 21690 bp, 16 predicted proteins | sample 1965871 | NCBI WGS metagenome assembly UMIU01 (sample SAMEA4836132, study PRJEB28245) | human gut metagenome | biome: gut microbiome; material: fecal sample | place: Denmark | collected 2008
TTGAACAGCGCCTGGCTGAAAAGTCCCAGGGCAAGACAGGCCATCAGTCCGTACTTGTCAATCTTGAAGAGCTTCGTCCCGCCCATTGCAAGCATTAGCGGGACCAGCAGGATCGCGCTGATTCCCAGGCGCATAAAAGCGACAGTTGCCGACGGCACGCCCAAATCATGAAGAATATTGATAAAAAGTCCGTTGGTTCCCCACAGGCAGCCAGCGATCAACACCATCAAGTAGCCTATTCTCTGTTCCGGTCTGGTCTTGGTTTTCTGTTTCATATTTCCTCTCTCATGTATCAAAATTTTTTGCTATTTCCCTATTATACATAAAAATGGATAAAATTGCGAGAAGAAATTTTGTAAAATTCAATCTTTTTTCTTTGGCTTTACCATGTTCATAATGGCGATGGAACTGAGCACCAGAACAATGCCCAAGAGTTTAAAGAGACTCATGGATTCGCTGAATACGAAAATACCTATGACAGCGGCGACCACAGTCTCTATGGACGCCACTACAGGAACCTTTGAAGTCTCAAGTCCGTGGGACAATCCATGCATATAGAAGAAATAGGAACCTACCGTCGGAATCAGTCCGTAACCGATGGCTGCCAGCACGAATGCAGGGGAAATCAGCTGGGAAACGCCTGCAAAAGGATGGGTGATCAGCGCCATAGTGATGGTTCCAAAGAGAAACTGATAGAAAACAATGGTCAGGGGATGATTTTTCTCCGTAACGGGCGTACTGATAATGGTCATCAGCCCATAGAGGAACCCTGCCAAAACGCCCATGGCGACACCGTAGACGGAAAACTTAACCGAAGTAAAATTACCGCCAGTTACGGTCAGCGTGCAGCCGATGATGTTGATAAAAAGCGCCAGAACCTTGACCTTCCCCACATGCTCTTTAAACACGATTCTGGACATAACAGATACGAAGATGGGGGACGTATACAACAATACCGCACCTGTCGCAACGCCGACGTTATTGATTGATTCGCTGTATGAGTAATTAAAAAGCGCCTGGCTGAAAATGCCCATGGCAATGCAGGCGACGATAGTCTGCTTATCCGCTTTAAACAAAGCCGGGCCGCCGCTGGCCAGCATCAGCGGAATCAGCAGAATGGTGGCAGTCCCGATGCGGATAACCACAATCAACTCTGATTCTGCTCCTAAGTTCTTTAGTAAACTGACAAAGAGTCCGATGGTCCCCCACAAGATTCCTGCAATCGCGATCATGATATACCCTTTTGTCTGGTTCAATTTTGTATTATTCTCCATAGTTCCTCTTTCTTTAATATCGCAAAATTCAATTTGGACATCTTCTATTTTCTGAACTTTAGTTCTAAGTATATCGCTACGCAGGTTCGCTGTCAATGCTGCAATTTATGTGTTTCAGATAGTAAAACCGATGAACAGGTGCTCATCAGTCTTCACTCTTTCCTGGTCACATGGAACAATCCCTTACACAGTTTCCAGCAGTACAGCAAAGGCTGGAATGGTTACTACCAGGGAAATGGTGGAAAGCAATACGGACTTAGTTGGCAGTTCTACATCTCCCCCATATCTCTGGCCCAGCAGCGTAGCCATGACCGCTACCGGCATCCCCATATCGATGACCAAGGTCTTATCTATAATTCCTACACCAGACCACAGCTTGATGACCAGCAAAGCAACTAGCGGTGCTGCGACCAGCTTTGTGATCACCGTGACGTAGCAGCTGACATCCTTTGCTATTTTCTTAAATGACAAATCTCCAAGCTGAAAACCAAGCACGGTCATGGCGATGGGCGCAGTGGCGTTTGCCAGCAGCTCTACTGGCTGGCCGATGACCTCTGGCAGCCTGATTTTGAAGAGAAATAACAAAATTCCTACGATGGATCCGATAAAGCATGGATTGATAAATTGCTTCAGTTCCAGCTTCACCTGTGCCCCTGCAGATTTTTGTATCAAGATCATACCTACGGTAAAAATCAACACATCGTTGGCAGCTTCGATGACGGAAGCATAAAAAAGCGCTTCCTTCCCATACAACGCATCGATGATAGGCATACCTACAAAGCCTGTGTTGCCAAAAATGGCCATGAAAAGAAACAGTTCTCTCTTCGACGGGCTGAAGTGAAAGATCCTTGCAGCTAAGACACACACGACTCCCAGCACAGCGAATATCAGCAGCATCTTAACCACCATATTCCCGCAGTTTATCAGTATTTCATGATTAAATTGAATCTGCATGGCGTCGATGACAAGGCAAGGCCATGTAACGTGTACGACAAAAGAATTCAATGCATTATTCTGTTTCTCGTCTAAAACATTTTTCTTCTTAAAGATGAATCCGGGAATCATAAGCAGAAACAACATTCCCAAAGATGTCAAAGTCTGTGTAACCAGCATCAAATCCTCCTTAACTCTTAAAAACTTTTTTACATAGCAGAAGCTGCATTACGCAGCTTCTACATGGGAAAAATATTAAAATGGACCATATCCTATCGCGTTGGCGAATAAGATAATTCCAAATGCCACAACCATGAGTATTACCGAAAGCGGTCCGTAGAATCGCAGCCACTTTGGATAATCCAGTCCGGCAAGCATCATCCCTGCCAGCATTGCGCCTGATGTCGGATACAGGTAATTGGTGATACCGTCTGCATAGCAGAAAGTCAAAGTGATAACCTGCTGGTTGATCCCAAGGAGACTGGCAAGCGGGCTGAGGATTGGCATCATGATAACAGCCTTTCCAGGTCCCGATACGATGAAGAAGTTAAATATCGTAATCGCCAGGTAGATCAGGAACAAGGTCAGAATCATGCTCTTTCCTTCCAGCATCTGTGCCATAGCGTGTACAGCAGTATCGATGATCATGCCCTGTCTCATCAGCAGAATGACTGCATTTGCAAGACCGATCATCACGCAGACCACCATCATAGAGCAAGCGCCCTCGGTGAACTTCTTACAAGCTTCATTAGGGTTGATACGTCCGATGATGACCGCCAGGATGATGAAAATCACATATAAGCCGGCAATCTGCGTCAGGCCCCAGCCCAGTTTTACTGCGCCTACTGCTTGCAATACCAGGACTGCTAAAAGTAACAGCAGCAAAAGCTTTCTCGACAGTGTGAACTCTACGACATCCCCTTCTTTTACAGCTGCATCCTGTGTCAGATACTCATCTGCGGTCAGGCTCAGCTGCGGATTCTTTTTGATTCTTCTGCAATATCTGTATAAGTATAATACCGTTATGATAAAGAAGATGCCAAGTCCTGCAAATCTAAGTCCCAGTCCCGAAAAGAGCGGAAGTCCGGCAAGGTTTTGACAGATTCCTGTGGACAAAATGTTCAGAAGTCCAGAGCTCCAGCCGATGGCCAGGCCAAAGAACGCAGTAGCAGCGCCTGCCATCCTGTCATATCCCAAAGCCATGACTACAGAAATGGTAATTGGTACGAACGGCAGTCCGCCCTCTCCAAATCCGATAGCGCCAAGAGATGAGAATGCCAGCAGCAGGAATAATACGACTGTAAATTCCTTGCCTTTAGAAATTGCCAAGATCTTATGTATTCCGGCATCCAGCGCACCAGTCACCTGCAGAACAGATAGTGCTCCTGCAATCAGCAACAGTGATGCGTAGGTTCCTGCTCCATTTACAAGTCCGTCATGGATTGCGCCAAAGAAATCCATAAATCCAATCGGGTTCGCATTGTCCACATACTGGAACGCAGTTGGATCGACGACCTCCTGCCCAGTCACTTCGCTTACCATCGTGCCGTATTGGCCTGATGGAATAATGTAGGTCAGAACGACTACCAAAACCATGATGGACAAAAGGATCAAATACGGAAATGGCATGGTGAATTTTTTCTTCTTATTTAGTGTTTCTCCCATTTTTATTCTCCTTTACAATTCTTTCCCCTGCAATATACTTCTCTGTTCCCTACGATAGTTCTCAATACCTCTATATCCTTTATTTTCATCGGATCCACATCCATAGGATTTTGATCCAGAATGACAAAGTCAGCCAGCTTTCCAGGTTCCAGGGTTCCCTTTATCCCCTCTTCTTTGTTCTGGTAAGCAGGATAATATGTGTTCGCAAGCAATGCCTGATACGGCGTAATCCTTTCGTCTGCCCCAATCACTCTTCCACAGGATGTGACGCGGTTCACGGCCACCCACATGGATAACAGCGGATTTTGTGGCTGCACCGGAGTATCCAGGTGCATGGTTGCCGGCAGTCCCATTCTCATAGCTGTGCCGATAGGGTTGATGCGCTCCGTCCTTTCCTTACCGAGGAAGATATCCTGGAAGCGATCTCCTGTATAGTAGATATTGCTCACATAAAATGAAGGAATGATATCATATTTCTTCATCTTTTCAAGTTGATCTATTCTGGCCGTCTGTGCATGGATGCACACCAGTCTGATGTCTTCGCCGGGATGGCGTTTTCTTACATTCTCATAGGCCTGCAGTACATTATCGATGGCAGCATCTCCGTTGCAGTGGATATACATGTTATACCCAGCATCGGTAACACTGCGAACGATTTCGTCCAGCTTCTCAGGCGGCATCGACGGGTATCCGCAGTAGGATGGATCCATACCCTCATCTAATACGGTGTAAGGCTCACTCAGGTACGCGGTGTAACAGTTGAGGGAACCGTCCTGAAAGGCTTTGCCGCCACCAATAGTCAGCATGGAGGTATTACTTTGCGGCTTGTCTTTTACCAGGACCTCTGGTGCAAACCAAAGTGTCGCCCTGATGTTCAGTTTACCCTCTGCCAGGGTATTCTCGTACTGCTTAAGATTAGCGATGGAACCTTCGTTTGCCGTGGTAACGCCTACGGACGCATAAAGCTTGCTGTTATATGCAAAGGCCTCCATTTGCTCCTCTGGCGTGCCAAAAACGTTGAATTCCGCATTGTACCATACGGAAAAAACCGCAGCCTCTTCCAGGACGCCTGTAGGAATCCCTTTCTCATCTCTGTGAATCATTCCGCCATCAGGATCTGGAGTATTCTCATCAATGCCCATGATTTCCAGCGCTTTGCTGTTCACTGTCATGCTATGTGCTGTCACATGATTCAAGATGACAGGGTGATCCGTAGATACTTCATCCAGTTCCCATCTGGTAGGATGACGCATTTCTTTAATAGTCGTCTGGTCGTAGCCGCTGCCAAGAACCGGCTTTCCCTTGGGAATGTTTTTCGCCTTCTCTCGCAGCGTATCCTGATAATCCTTGATGCAGGTCATCTTGCCAATGGGTGCGCTTCTCAAATCCGCGTAATATAGAGAGGTAAGTCCTCCTGTACTGAAATGGCTGTGCCCGTCATAAAAGCCGGGCAGCATGACGCTGCCATCTAAGTCTTCAAATATAGTTGTCTCACCTGCAGTTTTCTTCACTTTATCAAAGGTACCAACAGCAATAATCTGTTCACCCGCCACAGCAACGGCTTCTGCTCTTGCTGCTTCGCCCGTCATGGGGATGATAATACCATTATAGTAAATCGTGTCTGCTTGTTTTTCGTATCGCATCACTTTTCCTCCTCTTCACGTTTGCATATCATATATAAACGCAATTTACATGCCAAAGTTTTTATAGTTTTCATTGAAGTCTAGCAATTGTTGCAATTTCATATTCAAAAAATTTTTTTCAGTTTTCAATTTTAAAAATTAAATTTTTCAATCTCGACCTGCGTTAAATTTATTTTACAGTTTTGTAAAAACTAATTGACAAATGTAATTTATTTTTTACAAATAAAAAAGATGAAGGATTTTTTCCATCATCTCTTTATTTTTAGATTTCTATGATTTCTTCATATCTTTTTAAGGCTTCTCGCGTCCTCTCAGGTGAAACTTCTTTCAGTTTCATCAATAGGATATCACAAAAGTACATCGATAGGACACTGGAATTATAGAATGCGTCGAGAGAACTTTTTGTTATGACATAGTCTTCGATCTGGTGGCATTTCGCAGTCACATCTGAGTCCGTAATCAGGAAGATACCCGCTCCTCTGGATTTCGCATACTCTGTAGCCCAATACTCATCCTTCTGCACATTTGGGAAAGATGCCATGACCAAGTAGTCTCCTGCGGTCATGTTGAGCATTTTCTCCCGCAACGCCAGTCCCTCTTCCAATATTGTCACGGTCTTTATGCCCAACAGCGGAAAATAGTTATTCAAATACTGAATCACGATTCTGTCAGACCCTACCCCGAAGAGATAAACCGTGTCAGCCGCTAAAATATGCCGCGCCACCTTTTCGAGGGCATCAAGGTCCAAAGTCTCTATAAAACTCTGGGCATCAATGGACATGGTCTTAAAATAGTTATCTATGACATCATCGTCTATTTTCTCCGCCATAGACAATGAGCTGTAGTAAGGCCGCTTCACATTACCAAATTCGGATTTCATTTCATTCCTGAACTGCAAAAAACCTTTATAACCCAGGGATTTGGCAAATCGGACAACGGTAGCGTCACTGACGCCGGAATTCTTAGCCAGCTCCCCGCTGGATAAGGTCAAAATATCATGGTAATTGTCCACAATGTATTTGGCGATTTTTTTCTCACCTGCGGAGAAATCATCGTAGTTCTCCATAATCTTTTCTTTCAAAGTCATTTTCAAACGTACATACTCCTCCTCATTCGCATACTGCACTACTATTATAAACCATTTTCGATAAATAAGGAACAACATTTCTGCGAAAACAAAAGAGGACCGCTTTCGCAGTCCTCAGTTTATTTTGCCGTTTATTCTTCTTCCATAGCTTTCAGGTCTGGGCTGAAAATCAGCTTGCAGCCTGTAGCCGCCTGGATGTCTTCTTTGGAATAGTCAGGGTGTAATTCCGTTACAACGATGCCTTCTGGTGTTACTTCCATAACGCCCATCTCTGTGATGATCTTGTCAACGCAGCCAGGAGCAGTCAACGGAAGTGTGCACTTCTCTAAGATTTTGTGGTTGCCTTTCTGTGTGTGCAGCATGACGATGATGCACTTCTTTGCACCCACTACCAGGTCCATAGCGCCGCCCATGCCGGCAACCTTCTTGCCCGGTACGATCCAGTTAGCCAAATCTCCGTTCTCTGCAACTTCCATAGCGCCGAGAACTGTTGCAGCAACGTGTCCGCCTCTTACAAGACCGAAGCTGGTAGCTGTGTCAAAATAGTTGACTCTGTCAACTGCTGTTACATAAGCGCCGCCGGAATTGATGATGTCCACATCTTCTTTTCCTGGTTCAGCAGCTTCAGCAAGTCCTGCGAATCCGTTTTCGGAGTGCAGTGTCACGACGATATCATCTGGAATGTAGTTTGCAACCATCGTAGGAAGACCGATACCCAGGTTTACGAAATCTCCGTCTTTAAATTCTTTTGCGCATCTTTTCGCAATTCTCTGTTTTAAATCTGCCATTTTGGTTCTCCTTCCACGATAGTATCTACAACAACACCAGCAACTACGAATGTATCCGGATCTGCTTCGCCGATCTCGACAACCTTTTCGCTTGCCAGGATTACGTGGTCAGCAGCACCAGCCATCACATAGTTGAAGTTCTTTGTCGCTTTGTTACATCTGAAGTTACCGAACTTGTCGCAGATGGAAGCTCTGCACAGTGCATAGTCTGCACGGAGCGGCATCTCAAGCAGGTACTTCTTGCCTTCGATCTCGAGAACCTTCTTTGGTCTGCCCAGTTCGTCCATCTCTTCCTGCATCGGTGTGCCCACGCCTGTCGGTGTCAGGACGCCGCCCAGTCCGTAGTTGGCTGCTCTGATCTTCTCAGCCAGGGTTCCCTGTGGAACCAGGGTGCATTTGAGGGTTCCGGCTACCATGCCGTCGCCGATCAGCGGGTTCATGCCTACGTGAGAAGCGATGATGTGATCTACCATGCCTGCTTCCAGCAGCTTGCCGATACCTCTTGCAGTCTTTGCTCCATATGTACCAACCGGAAGACCTCCGTCGTTACCGATTACGGTTAAATGCTTTACGCCTTTTTTTACCAGTGCATCGATCAGGCATTCTGGAGTTCCAGTTCCGAGGAAACCGCCGACCATGATTGTCATACCGTCTTTGATGCCGGCAACTGCTTCGTCAGCAGTTTTGATTTTGTTAATCATTGCTTAAAATCACCTTTCTTTCTTTTCTATCCGCAGCGCCCAGGCGCCGTCCTTAGAATCGTTATCTGTTTATTATCATACACCAAAGGGGAGCCTCCCGCAAGAAGTTACCCTTTGGTAAGCATTGCAAATGGATCGTAAGCTGATTAACGATCTGCGATGTTTGCCTTATCCTGCCAGCCTCTCTTTTCGACTTCCTGCATGATATAGCTCATAACGTGCTCTGCATATTTTCCAGGACCGAAACCAGCGTCATATCCTAATTCCTGCGCCAGTTCGTGAGAAATTCTCGGTCCGCCGCAAGTGAGGATCATCTTGTCACGAAGTCCTTCTGCTTCCATAAGTTCTACCATCTTGGTCAGCTGCTTGATGTGGATGTCCTTCTGTGTAACAGTCTGGGATACCAAAATTGCATCGGCATTGACTTCTTTTGCCTTTGCGATCAGCTGTTCGCAAGGAACCTGAGAACCCATGTTGATAGGCTCTACGTTCTTGAATCTTTCCAGGCCAAAGTGTCCGTGGAAGCCCTTCATCTGAATGATGGCGTCGATACCTACAGTATGGGCATCGGATTCGATGGAAGCGCCTACGACGACGATATCTCTGCCAATGTGCTCGCCAATCCAGTCGCCGCACTCAACTCTGTCCATAGTCGTTCCTTCAACCTTTGGAACTTTGATTGCTGTAAAGTCTACAGTCGCCTGCATCTTTCCGTATACTACGAAGAAAGTGAATCCAGGGCAGAGTTCTTTGTAATAAGTGACATTCGGTTCCTCAAAACCGATTTTCTTAACAAGCTGTTTTGCCGCCTCTTCTGCCTCTTCGCTGTAAGGTACCGGAAGAGTAAAGGACATTTCTGTCATTCCGTCGTTTAAGGTATCGCCATAAGGCTTTACTTTTGTTAAATCTACGTTGCTAGTTGCTTTGCATTCTGTTGTCATTATTCTTCACCTCCGAGCATAAGTGGGATAAACGGATTGAAATACATATCATCCTTCGCACAAACGCCGTCTAAGCCGTGACCGCCGTCTTTCGGTCTCTTGACGCCGCCAAACTTACCTGCTTCGATTGTAGCAAACAGGCCGTCTTTTTCAACTTCTGCAAGCAGTTCGTCCGCTTTTCCAAGAACATCCTGTGCTCTCTTCTGAATGATGCCGTCCTGCTTGAATTCCACTTCGGAACCCAGATCTTTACAGTTGTTGAAGATGTACTGTGCGTTTTCGATAGAGAGATATCTATCCTGCATATGTGGAGTGTGGATTGCTTCTGTCATCATGCCCAGTAACTGCAGCGACTGACCGGACCAGATAGATACCAGGTTGAAGAGTGCATCCTGAATGTGTCCTTTGAAGATATTTCCAGTCATGAACTTTGTAGGCGGCATGTATTTGAGACTTGCCTTCGGGAAGATTTCTCTCGCCATGATAGCCTGTGACAGTTCATAAAGGAATCCGTTTTCCATGTTCGGATCCATCTCGAATGCGTGTCCAAGACCCATCTGCTCTTCTTTGATGTTGGCCAGAACTGCGAACTGTTCGTTGATGAACTGGGATGCAGTCACTGTATGTGCAGCTTCATAAGCATCGTCTGTTGTCAGATAGTTATCTTCTCCGGAGTTAAAGATGATGCCGCAGTAGCCGATGATGACACGGCTCATGAACTGGTCAACCAGGGTTCTCTGCATGTTGATGTCTCTGAACAGAATGCCGTAGATGGCGTCGTTGAGCATGACGTCCAGTCTTTCCAGGGCACCCATGGCAGCGATTTCCGGCATGCACATGCCGGAAGAATAGTTACATAATCTGATGTATCTGCCCACTTCTTCGCCGACTTCGTCCAGAGCTTTTCTCATGATTCTGAAGTTTTCCTGTGTCGCATATGTACCGCCGAAGCCTTCTGTAGTAGGACCGTAAGGTACATAGTCCAGCAGGGACTGCGCTGTGGTTCTGATGACTGCGATGATGTCAGCACCCTGTCTTGCAGCAGCCTGTGCCTGTACGACGTCCTCATAGATGTTTCCTGTGGCTACGATAACATAAAGATAAGGCTGTGCACCTTCTCCTAATCTATCAATCAGTTCCAGTCTCTTTGCAGACTGTTCCTTGATTTTCTTCAGTGCTTCGTGAACCTTTGGCATGATCGCTTCTTCTGCTTCTTTGGCAGAGCAGGTAGACAGTTTCATGACATCCAGCTTGCCTGCAGCCATCTCCTCAGCGATTTCCTGTGGAGTCTTGCCAGTCTGCACCATTGCGTTACCGATCCAGTAACCGACGCCTCTTGGTAGTCCGCCTGCCTCTTTGATCTGGTCAACTACAACGTTTGGAAGTGGATTGTCAACGTCGTCCACGCCGTCAATCCCCAAAAGTCTCAGAATCGTTCTCTCTGTGCTGACAGTGGTATGTCTGTCGATAAACTCTTGCATGTCATGTGCAATGTTTGCAGCATGAGAACGAGCACTATCTACTACTTTCGGGTCAAGATTTAATTTGCTTTTCATCCTTTTCTCTCTCCTTACTTAATGTATTTTTGTGCCCCATCAATAATTTCTTTATTGATCCCTAACATCTTGGCGATGTTCAGGGCATCTTTTGGTATTTGCCCTTGCTGTTCTACAGTATATAGTCTGTAGTCCATATATTTTGATATGATATTGATCCGCTCTTTTCTATTGGCATATCGAAGCTCGCTGTCCAGCTTGCGAAAATCTGCGCCGGATAAGCCTCTGACCTGCATATTCTTGACGCCTTCCGCCTCGGTAACGGCTTCAAAATGCGTAGTGATGAGGGTGATATACGGTTTTTCTTTCAGATAATCCACCAGGCTCCTGGTCAGCGCAAGGCCTTCCACCGGATTGGTTCCGCTGGCAATCTCGTCGATGAGCAGCAGGGAACGTTCCTCGCTGTGGTCCAGGATTTCCTTCAGTTCCTCCATCTCACTGCCAAAGCTGGAAAGCCCTCTCTCCACCGATTGGCTGTCTCCGATTAAGATCTGCATGTAGTTGGAAAGTCCGACTTTCGCGTATTTGCACGGGACAAAGAACCCGTACTGCGCCAAAATCGGCACTAAGCCGGCCAGCTTGAGGGAGATGGTCTTTCCCCCCATATTGGCACCTGTAATGCAGGTCACACCGTCATCCAGGGAAATGCTCACCGGACAATATTCCTTGCCTCTGGAATGCAGCACATCTTCCACCTTCAGGTGTCTGCCTTCTTCGATGACGACGATGTGCTCCGAAACAATTTCCGGCTTGACGCAGTCATGCTTGATGGCATAAAGCGCCTTCCCCACCGCTACGTCCAGGCAGCCGATCTTCTGACAGTTGGACTTGAGAACGTCCGCAAATTCTGCGATCTTCAGAGAAAGTGCCTGTCTTACGACGGCTTCTTCTTCTTCAATCTCCGTCGTCAGCTCCTCCATCTTCTGGGTCAGCTGATAGACAGCTTCTCCCGGTTTCAGCTGGAAGGTCACAGTCATGTAATCTTCATCCACCTGTTCCAGATCCGGCACGGCCTTATATTTTTCCAAATCCCCTGCAGATTTAGAAACAGCACAGTCAAATTTCGGCGTCAGGATGATACCGTATTCTTTTCTGATTTCTTCTTTTCTCGCCTTCTGCTGCTTTCTGATGGATACTTCGATGCCGTGTTTTTCTCTCCGCAGATTCTTAAGCTTTTCGGAAAACTCGTCATAAATATAGAAAGTGTTGATTCTGTCTTTGCTCGGATCAAGTACATCTAAAAGTTCTTCTGTCGGTTCTAAAATAAACTCCTCTGGCACTGCTGTCTGTGTCTGGCTGCAGATCTGTTCAATCTTTCGCATCATCAGAAGCAGTGTTTTTATTTCGTATAATTCCACGACGGACAGGGCATTTCTGCTGCTTCGCTCGATGGTATATGTCGTATCCTTGATTTCCATGAAGGCTTCGGAAAGCATATTTACTGATTTCTGATTTTCCCTGGCAAAGTAAATCATGTCTTCTACTTTGTCCAGTTCTCGTCTCAGCGCTTCTTCTTCTCCCGGGAAAAAAGGTTTTGTTTCTTTTAAGATGTTCTTACCAAAAGGAGTGTTAAGATCAATCTGCGACATCACATAATCAAGACCTGTTTCAGATCTTGTCTTGATATTTGCAAGTCGTCTATTGCTGCCGTGTTTCATAACGCCCCTCCTGTTTATATTCTGACGTCGATGACCGGAATGTCAGGTAACGCTTTCTGCATAGCATCCTTCAATACCTGATGGTCAAAAGAATATCCGCTTGGCGCTACAGGGTTTACAGTCACTGCCGCAACCTCGATATTCTGCATGACGTTCACTTTGAATTTCTTCTTACGAAGCTGTCCCCAGTCCATCTGGTTGATAAAAATCTTCGTCGGATCTTTGAGAACGAAATTTACCCTCTTCAGCTTGGCAGGACTGATATCCGCAATCACACTGTTGGTAAATGCGCCTGGAATATACACATAGTCTGTATCGTCATCGATGGCTTCGTCGATAAATCGGCTGGATCCCAAACCTGTCGTCAGATCCAGAATTTCCACCCAGTCTCCTTTGACCACCATGACCCGCTCTTCATCCATGTGATCGGTAATCAACTGCCTCGCCTTGCAGTCCTCCAATTCGGGAAGGCTGTAAAGTTCCACGATATGAGCCGTATCTTCGATGACTTTCTTCAAGTTACGCGACAAAACCGCCCCCGTGGACAGAATGATGGCGTCAGAGGTCTCAGGTGAAGCGATGGATTTCCGGTCTATGGCGCCGTCAATCAAAATCAGTTCACAGCCCATCTCGAACATCTCCCGGCACATCTTCTTGGTATGCGCCGTGGCCACGGGACCTGCGATCTGTACATAGCCGCTGTCAGCCACTCTGCAGAGAAGCAGATCTCCGATGGAAGTCCTGTAGTCCGATTTCTTTACGATCTCCAACCCTGCATCCGCCAATTCGTAGAGCTGTGTCGGTACAGATACAATCGTATCTTCATAGAGGAATACCCTCGGTTTCTCCGTCCCTGTAACTAAATCCTGGGTTTCACCGTCTCTTCCAGTAGAAGTGACTCCGAGTCTGATGCCTTCATCGTCGGCTTCTTCTATCAGATAGTTGAGTGCTGTGGTCTTTCCCGCATTTTTGGCCATGCCCACTATGGACAATGTCTTGTATTTCCTTGATAAATCGTAGAGTAAACCCATAGTAAAATCCTTCGTTTGATAGTGATAGGGAGACCTAACCCAATTTCTGAAAGAAATTGCTGGCAGGTCCCCCGTCAGAACGTCCAGGCTTTAGCCTGTTGACGTTTACGACCGGAGACCTAACCCAATCCACTTAAAGTGGATTGGATTGTCAGAAGGCCCCCCTACTCGCATATGCTTTATTCGTGTTTATTTCTTTCGTGTCTCAGCAGGTTAGCAGGCTCCATGGATTTGATCTGGAGTCCTTCTCCCAATGCCGATACACCCTGATACTTGTAAGTCTTCTTGCCTGTGCAGTAATCGCAAGTGCATTTCAGATCTGGCAGACGAGGCTGTGTATATGTAGTGATAACGCCTTCGTAGTTTCTCAGGATAACCTTGTCAGGTGTTTCTGAGATGATGTACTGTGGCATAACCGGAGTCTTTCCGCCGCCGCCAGGAGCGTCAACTACGAATGTCGGTACTGCATAACCGGAAGTGTGTCCTCTCAGACCTTCGATGATCTCGATACCCTTCGCAACCGTTGTTCTGAAGTGTTCGATACCGACGGACAGGTCGCAGATGTAGATGTAGTAAGGTCTTACTCTGTTCTTTACCAGTACCTGAACCAGGTCTCTCATGATGTGCTTACAGTCGTTGACACCTCTGAGAAGTACGGACTGGTTTCCTAGAGGGATACCAGCGTCAGCTAACTTTCTGCAAGCTTCTGCAGCATCTGCAGTCATTTCTTTTGGATGGTTGAAGTGTGTGTTCAGCCAGATTGGATGATACTTCTTCAGCATGTTGACCAGGTCATCAGTAATTCTCATCGGCATTACAACCGGTGTTCTGGAACCTAATCTTACGATCTCTACGTGGTCGATCTTTCTCAGTTCGCTGATGATGTATTCCAATGTATCGTCTTCAACGCATAAGCAGTCTCCGCCGGAAAGAAGAACGTCTCTTACAACCGGTGTCTTTCTGATGTATTCGATACATGCGTCGATGTCTTCTCTTGATCTAGCTCCGTCAGTTTCACCTGCAAGTCTTCTTCTTGTGCAGTGACGGCAATACATGGAGCACTGGTCAGTGATCAGGAACAAAACTCTGTCCGGATATCTGTGGGTCAGTCCTGGGGCTGGGGAGTCAGCATCCTCGTGAAGAGGGTCTGCGTCGTCAGCTTCTGATCTGTGCATTTCTGCCAAAGTAGGCACTGCCTGCATTCTGACTGGATCTCTTGGATCATCCGGATCCATCAGGGAAGCATAGTAAGGCGTGATTCCAACTCTGAATCCACCGATTACTTTCTCGATATCAGCTCTTTCCTGCTCTGTCAGATTTACAACCTGTGCAATGTCTTCTACGGTTGAAAGTCTGTGGGAAACCTGCCAATGCCAGTCATTCCACTGTTCGTCTGTAACATCTTTGAATAGAGGAATATCCTTCCAATTTCTAATTGCCATAATAAATCTCCTTAATTTACGATTTTCGTATGATTATTTTTGCATAAGATGCGCCACAGCCTCCCGAAAGAAGCCGTGGCATAAGTATGTGTTTATACGACTAACTCCTAGCCAACCAAAGGCTGGGGAGTTAAAGCATAAGGCCTTCCATCAATTTCCTGCGGAAATTGTGGCAAGCGACATTAAGCGTACATTTCTGCGAATAAGTTTCTCAGTCCTTCGTGTTCTCTCAGGCACTGAAGAGTGATTGCAGCGTGTCCCTTTGTATAACCGTTACCGATGATCATGTTAACGTCTTTGCCAACGCCTTCTGCACCCAGGGCAGCCTTTGTAAAGCTTGTTGCCATGGAGAAGAAGTATACGAGACCGTCATCCTTACAAGAAAGGATAGAAGCCATTTCTGTATTCTCGATGTTTACGTTGTTGATAACGATGTCACAAAGCTGTCCGTCTGTCAGTTCCATGATCTTGTTGTACATTCCAACTGCATCTGTTGCATCCAGGTGGAAGTATTCGTCAGCTAAGTCTAACTTTCTAGCTCTGTCTTCTGATTTCTGTGAACCAGCAGCGCAGATAACTTTACCAGTTACGCCAGCTCTCTTCTTTGCCTCGTACAGGCACAGCAGTCCGGATTTGCCGCCGCCGCCGATAACCAGTACAGTCTGACCTGGTTTCACCAGCTTTGCAGTCTGTGCAGGTGCTCCAGCTACGTCCAATGCGGAAAGCGCAAGTCCTTCTGGCATATCTTCTGGGAGTTTTGCATAGATACCGCTCTGGAACAGGATCGCCTGACCCTTGATGTCTACCTGGTCGATTTCCGGTCTTACTTCTAAGATTTCTTCGATTACTAACGGAGTCAGGGACAGGGATACTAATGTAGCGATCTTGTCTCCAACCTTCAGGTCTCCTTCGTAAGCAGGTCCGATTTCCTTTACTGTACCAATCAGCATTCCGCCGGATCCAGTCCAAGGATTCTTATGTTTACCAGCTTTAGCAACGATGCCAAGCATAGTCTTTTTGATTTCTTCTACGTCTCCACCAGCTCTTCTCTCGATTTCTGTGAAAGAAGCGGAGTCGATGTTCAAAGTTTTAACGTCGATCAATACTTCGTTGTCATAGATCTCCATTGTGTTATCAATGACATCTGCTGGCTGAGGTAAAACACCTTTTGGTGAAATAACTCTGTGTGTTCCGTAAGGGCATCCTTTTTTCATAATAATCATCCTCCTAGAAAAATATTTTAACTTTTAAATTTATGCGTTTCGCATAACTAATGACTGTCTTCATTATAAGCCTCCCGCCATGCGGTGTCTACATTTACGTTCGTGTGTTTTGTGTGATTATCAAAAAAATAACAAGCGAACCGAATTGTGTTCAATTTCATTTCGGGCTGAACCGCTTTTAATTCAGCCCGAATGATAGAGGTTTATTACGCATAAAGCTGCGCGAAAAGGTCTCTTAATTTGCCATTCTCTCTCAGAACCTGGAGAGCGACATTTGCATGTCCTTTTGTATAACCGTTACCGATCAGCATGTTGACGTCTTTGCCCACACCTTCTGCTCCGAGGGCCGCCTTCGTAAAGTCAGAGGCCATGGAAAAGAAGTATACCATGCCGTTGTCTTTGCAAGCCATGATAGAAGCCATCTCCGTATTCGGTATGTTTACTACATTAATTACGACATCTGCCAGTTTATCCTCCGTCAGCCTGGAGACTTCTCTATATAGGCCGACTGCGTCAGTCGCGTTTGCCACCAGATATTCGTCTGCCACGTCAACACTCTTCGCTCTTTCGATGGAGCTTTCGAATCCGTCTACACAAATCACCTTTCCGTTGACGCCCGCTTCTTTTTTCGCCTGATAGCAGCAGAGCATGCCCGATTTTCCGCCGCCGCCCAGAACTACCACAGTATCGCCCGGTTCAACGATCTTTGCAGTCTGCGCAGGCGCGCCAGCGACGTCAAGAACCGAAAGCGCCAGATTCTGTGGAATGTCATCCGGCAGAATCGAGTAGATGCCGCTTTCAAACAAGATCGCCTGGCCTTTGATGTCCACCTGGTCGATATCTTTTCTCACTTCGACAATTTCGTCGATTCTCAAAGGGGTCAGTGACAGAGATACTAATGTAGCAATTCTGTCACCTACCTTCAAATCTCCATCGTAACTCGGTCCAACCTCTGCAACAGTTCCGATCAGCATACCGCCGGAACCAGTCCACGGATTCTTATGTTTTCCAGTCTTTTCGACAATGCCCATCATGATGTTTTTGATTTCTTCAACATCGCCATCCGCTCTCTTTTCTATTTCAGTAAATGAAGCCGAGTCCACGTTCAAAGTCTGCACGTCGATCAATACTTCATTGTCGTAAATTTCCATCGTATTGTCAATTACGTCTGCTGGTTGTGGAAGCACGCCCTCCGGACTGATAACTCTGTGTGTGCCAAATGGATCACCTTTTCTGTATTCCATGTTCTGCATGTGTGTTTCCTCCTCTAGTGTATGTAAATTTTCCTCGCCTTAATATATAGCAAATGCCGTGCCAAAATAAAAACCCACTGTTTCCAATGGGTTTTTCTGAGGTTTACGTTAAAATCGAACCGATTTATGTTCATACGTTTTTCACGCGAACCTAATTCGGTTCAATCCGTTCAAATCTCGTATTTCTTCTTCTTTCTGACTAGCTGTGTCTGGCTGATTCCAATGGCTTTCGCCACTTTTCTCGTAGATCCGTACTTTTCGCAAGCATGCTTGATGATGTTTTTTTCGAAGTTTTCTACCATCTTTTCCAAGTCCAATGCCCGCCCTTCTTCTTCCACATTGACAGCGGCATCGGGACTCGTATTCTCAAAAACTTCCGCATGGAGTTCCCTCATGACGTCCAATAGGGTAATCTGCTCTCCTTTTGCCGAAATCATCAGCCTCTGCACTACGTTTTCCAATTCCCTGATGTTGCCCGGCCATTCGCACTGTTTCAGGTATTCTACAGCGTCGTCGTCAATTTTTCGCTGTATCTCAAATTTGTCGCTGTATTTTTTGATAAAATGATTGACCAGCGCAGGGATGTCTCCCGTCCGCTCCCGCAGATTGGGCACGCGCATTCTCACCACATTGAGCCGATAATATAAGTCCCTCCTGAATTTGTCTTCTTGGATCAGATCTTCCAGATCGCGATTGGTGGCGGACAAAATTCTCACGTTGGTTTTGATCGGCGTCGTGCCGCCTACTCTGAAAAACTCACCATCCTGGATCACGCGCAAAAGCTTCGCCTGCATGTCCTGCTGCAATTCTCCGATTTCGTCCAGGAAAATCGCGCCGTTGTCCGCCAATTCGAAGTAGCCCTTCTTCCCATTGGAGTTGGCGCCGGTAAAAGCGCCCCTCTCATATCCGAAGAATTCCGACTCGATCAATGTGGGCGAAATGGATGCACAGTTGACCTTGATAAAGGGCTGCATCTTTCGATTGCTGTTCTTGTGGATGATATTTGCCACCTTTTCTTTTCCGACACCTGTGTCTCCTGTAATCAGAACGTTGCAGTCGTACTTTGCCACAGTCAGCATGTCGTTGAGCACAGCAGCCATGGCGCGGCTTTCACAGACAAAATCCTCCAGCATGGTCTTCCTCTGCCCCGATGCCTCCATCAGCCTGGTCTCCCTGTTGATCGGATAGGAAGGATCGTCGTCTACATAAGGATCCGTCTCCACCGCATTTTCAATGTATGGGATCAAGTCTTTGACGATTTCGATGTCAAATTCGTCATAAGCCTCCAGATAACCGTCTGCACAGCGGATATCCAGCTGGCGCGAAATAGACTCCGTAATGTACAGGGCGATGTTATAGTTGTTGATCAGATTGGCAAAGACGACCGTTCCCCCGCTCTTTGTCGCCAAAATATTGATCGTTTCCGCTCCCGGGATGTCGGCGCAGTTTACAGACAGATCGAACAGCGAATCTGCATTGAGACCTGACAGGCATTCCATGGGCTTGAGGATGTCCACATAATGCACCTCTGTAAACACTCTGGCAATCAAGTCGTTGATCGACTGTCCTTTGAGAACGATGTCCGTCTTTCTGTCCAGCAGACAGACCACCTCCGCGTCCTCCCGCGCCACTTTTCTGACTGCATATCCGAAAAGCAGGTTGGAGAGCAGGTTATTCCCCACGATCAGAAACTTCTTCTTCCCTACCGCTGTATTGCTGATTCTGTAGAGAGTGCCCGATTCGTTAAATGCAAAGAGCAGCAGGTTGATGGGAATGCCTTCCGGCTTGCGAACCAGGGGCACTTCGTCATAGAGGACGGCATATCCTTCTATGTCGATCTGACCAAAAGCTCTGTCGATAGAGATGATTTTGTCTATGTAAATAGGCACCGAGGCCAGGGACGCATTGCAGACCACTTCTTCTCCCGGTTTGAAGCCTTTTTTGTTGTCATACTCCGCTCCCACTTCAGAGACGGTACCGTAGAACAGACCCCCTGTGTCCGTGACAGGATTATGCAGTTTTCCTCTTCTAATCACAATGTCCATGATTTTCTGTTTGATTCGCTGGTCGTTATCTGCCGCTTCCAGGCAGATCTGTTTGAAACTGGTCTGTTCAATATGTATCCGTTTGATATCTACTCTGATTTCCTCCGGTGCTATATTTCTGCTGTTGTCCAGACGCCAGGCAGAGGTGGGCAGTACGTGCTGCGGTTCCATGACTCTGTTGGTTCCATAATTGCGGGTCATTTTTGATTCGCTCCTTTTTGCATGAACACATTTCGGTTCACTTTTTATGTAATTTCAATGATAACCCATTGGCACATATTTTGCAATTATTATTTACAGGTAACGAATTCAAAGTTATACTAAAAGAAGAATTTTAATTATAGAAAAGGAGAATTTTTATCATGGAAGAAAAAATCACATCAACCCTCAGACTGAGAATGTCTGCAAAGGATGCTCATTACGGCGGAGAATTAGTGGACGGCGCTCATATGGTTCACCTGTTCGGAGACGTTGCGACAGAACTTTTGATCAAATTGGACGGAGACGAAGGTCTTTTCTGCGCATATGACAACATCGAATTCTTAGCTCCTACATACGCTGGAGACTACATCGAAGCTTACGGCGAGATCACAAAGATCGGCAACACTTCCAGACAGATGAAGTTCGAAGCCAGAAAGGTCATCGTTTCCAGAAAAGACATCAACGCTTCTGCTGCTGACTTCTTAGAAGAGCCAATCGTCGTTGCAAGAGCGACAGGAACTTGCGTAACACCAAAAGAATTCAAGAGAAAATAGGTAAAACAAAACGAGTGCAGGCGGAGCATCGCTCCTATGCACTCGTTTTTTTATTTACTTCTTTATCTTCGCCTCTCTGCTGGTCACTTCCATGATGCCATTGGATATCACGCAGCGATAGGCATATCCCTTTTTCTTCGCTGCGCTTTTGATGCGCAGGGCGGATTTTGATGCGGACGCCTCCTTGCAAGGTTTCCACTTCTTTCCCTTCGCCGTCTTGTAATACCACTTGTAGGTCAGCTTCTTTCCCGAAGCGCTGACGGAGAATTTTGCCGAAGAAGCGCTTTTTGCATTGACAGCTTTCGGCTGCTTCGTGATTTTCAGCTTGAGACTCTGCTGCGGGTCTTTCTTCTCAAAGCGGTAGACGGGATAGCCGTCAGCAGTCTTCTGCAGCACGCCCGACTGGACAAAGCTGCCGTTAAATCCTGCCGTATCGTTTACATCCGGCTCCATGGAAGCCGCGATCACGTTGGCCGCCTCCTGATTCATGTAAAAGACATAGGCCCCTTCTTCGAAGGTGACCTTCTCTTTCTCTCCCAGTACCGCCCTGGACACCGTCCCTCTGTACTGCCGCACAGCCACCGTCGCCCGGTCAGGCAGCTGGAAGCACTTGGCTCCGTTAGCCGCAAGGGTATCCTTCGCCTTCTTCGCTCCCGGCGTATCCTTGGGAACGATATATGCCGTCGGCCTGGTGCGGCTTCTGCGGACGTAATCCGCATTTCTGCTCATTTCTGTCTTATAAGGGCTGCCGAAAAAACGCCCGTTAAAGTCAAAAGAAGGTCTGGGTATGGAAAACCCTCTCTGCTCAGAGAATCCGTGTCTCAGAACAAACTCGTTAGAATCCGAATAAATCCTGCCTCTCTCGATCACGCGGTTTCTCGCCGCTTCCACTTTCTGACGGATGGCCTGGCTGTCCGCCGATACCTGTGCCAGAATGGAAGTGACCGCCTCGTGCTGCACCAGGACGCGCCGTTCAAAATGATTTTTCCCCAGGCCGATGCCGTTGGATTCCACTAAGAAGGAATAGGCGTTCCGCAGCCTGGCATAGTTGCAGGAGTTGGTGTTGTTACACGACGGCTTATACTGAAAAGTCCGAAACCCCTTATCTCGCAGAGTCGACAGGGTGTTTTTGACGATGCTCAATTCGCTGTCAAAGAGGCCTGTATCCCGGTTCATGTTGTTGACGCAGTTGACCTGGACATCATCCTGCCATTTGAAGTAGTAGCCGTCGTCGCTCTGTCCGATGGAAGCCGAAACGCTGGAAAATTCGTGGCTGTCGATAAAGACCTCCGGCATCAGTGCATTGAAAAGCCAGTGCATCCGTTTCATGGAATCGGACTGCAGCGCCAGACAGTCCCTGTTCAGATTCAGTCCGCCAGCATCGCCGCCCCGGGTAAAGTGCTCGGCGCCATATCGGTTCACATAAGGCACCAGGACCACATCGGTATCGTTCAGGTACCCTTCCTTGTCCTTGGAAAGGGTCCTGGTGACCGTCAGGGCGCCCTCTCCTCCTGCCGGCTCATTGCCGTGGATCTGCGCCTGGTACAGCACCTTCAGTTTTCCGTCCTTCGCCATCAGTGACAGTGCCGCCTCCAGGTTTCCCGCACTGGAAAGATCGGTATTCGTCAAGAGCATCACCGGCCAGGTTCCGCCGTCGTCGAGGAAGAACAGGTGAGCCTTGTCGCTCTGTTCTTC
>UMIU01029675.1_pt1 | contig 21586 bp, 17 predicted proteins | sample 1965871 | NCBI WGS metagenome assembly UMIU01 (sample SAMEA4836132, study PRJEB28245) | human gut metagenome | biome: gut microbiome; material: fecal sample | place: Denmark | collected 2008
AAGGAAGAGATCGCCCAGGGTAAGACTATCCGTGTGGCAGTTGACCAGGGCTTTAAACACGCTTTGACTACGGTACTAGACGCACAGATCACGACGCTGATTGCATCCATTGTTCTGTATGAGATTGGATCTACATCCGTAAAGGGATTCGCCCTGACATTGATGATCGGTATCATTATCAGTATCTTTACAGCCGTCGTGATTACACAGCTGTTCATCAGTCTCCTCGCAGGCAGCAAGAAGTTTGCGAAAAATAAATTCTTCGGTGTCAACGAAGATGGAACGCCGAAGAGCTTCCTCAAGAAAGAATTCAAGTTTATCGGCAACAGAAAGATATTCTACTGCATCAGCGCCGGTGTCATCATCTTGGGTCTGGTGTTCTCCGTTGTAAGAGGATTTAACTACGGAATCGACTTCACAGGCGGCACCATGATTCAGATCAAGATGGGTAAGACTGTGGAGACAGAAGAAGTAAAAGATGCTTTGGCAAAATACGAGATGAAAGACTTATCTGTCGTCCTCAGTGGTGACAAAAAAGATGAAGTCATCATCAAAACAACAAATGCTCTGGGCAACAAGGCGAGAGCTGACGTTGTAGACACGTTGGGCAAGAAATATGGCGTAACGCAGAAAGACGTACTTTCTTCAGAAGAATTTGGACCGACCGTCGGCCAGGAACTGAAGACCAATGCCTTGAAATCCGTACTGATTGCGGCAATCGGCATGTTGATCTACATTATCTTCAGGTTTAAATCATGGAAATACGGCGTATCCTCTATCGCAGGTATCTTCCACGATGTGCTGATCGTATTAGCCTTCTATGCGATATTTAATGTTACAATTAACAATCCGTTCATTGCAGGTATTTTGACCGTTGTCGGATACTCTATCAATGATACGATCGTTATCTTTGATAGAATCAGGGAGAACAAGAAGCTCTACAGGAAAGACAGCAACGAAGTGGTCATCGACCGCAGTGTCAACCAGACGCTGAACAGATCCATCATGACGTCACTGACGACTTTGATCTGTATGGTACCTCTGTTCCTGATGGTTTCAACTTCCATCAGAGAATTCGTACTGCCACTGATGGTCGGTGTACTGGTAGGAACCTATTCATCAATCTTCCTGTGCAGTCCGCTGTTCTACGAATTCAGCAAGAGTGAAGATAAGTCAAAATATCTCACAGCTCAGAAAGCAAAAGAAAAGAAAGAAGCGAAAGCTTCAAAGAAGAAAAAATAGACAATTCAGCAGGAGCATAACGATTCATGGAAACAAGAGCGAAATTTTTAGAAGAGATTACAGACATCAATAAAAATTATAACACCGACTTAATTGGCAAGGCTTTTGACATCGCCAGGGAGCTGCATGACGGGCAGCTCCGCAAGAGCGGAGAGCCGTATCTGATTCATCCCATTGCTGTGGCCAAAATTCTGGTCCAGCTGGGCATGGATGATGAGACCATCGTCGGTGGGCTTTTGCATGACGTCGTTGAAGACACAGAGTATACCAGAGAGCAGCTCGTCTGCGATTTCAGCGAAGAAGTTGCTCTTCTGGTAGACGGTGTCACCAAACTGGGTGCAATCAAATTTGACACAAAAGAAGAAGCACAGGCTGAGAACTTGCGCAAGATGTTTCTCGCCATGTCAAAGGACATCCGTGTCCTCATCATCAAGCTGGCGGACAGGCTGCACAATATGAGGACCCTGGAGTTTATGCGGGCGGAGAAGAAGCTGGAGAAAGCCAGGGAAACCCTGGATATCTATGCGCCTCTTGCCAGCAGACTGGGTATCTACACGGTAAAATTTGAACTTGAGGATATTTCCCTCAAATATCTGCATCCGAGAGAATATGAAACATTAGAGATAGAAGTATCTGAAAAAAAAGAACAACGTGTACAGTTTATCAACCAAGTGATTGATGAAATTAAAGAAGCCTTAGATCAGATGAACATGCAATACGATATTTCCGGAAGATCTAAGCATCTTTACAGCGTCTACAAAAAAATGGTTCTGCAGCACAAGCAATTAGATGAAATTTTTGATCTAACCGCTGTACGAATCATCGTCGAAAACGTCAGAGACTGTTATGCTGTCCTGGGGCAGGTGCATACCATGTGGAAACCTCTCCCTGGCAGATTTAAAGATTACATCGCCATGCCAAAACCTAATATGTATCAATCTCTGCATACTACGGTATTAGGGGATAATGGCGAACCTTTCGAAATTCAGATCAGAACCTACGAAATGCACAGGGTTGCAGAATACGGTATTGCCGCTCATTGGAAATACAAAGAAGGCAATACAAAGGGAGATCAAAATAACGAAGATATGAAACTGGCGTGGCTGCGCCAGACCTTGGAATGGCAGAAAGAACTCAACGATCCGAAAGAGTTCATGGAAACTCTGAAGATGGATCTCTTCTCCAGCCAGGTATTTGTCTTCACACCAAAAGGGGAAGTCATCGACCTGCCAGCAGGTTCAACACCATTGGATTTTGCCTTTAAAATTCATACAGCAGTAGGCTGTAAATGTGTCGGCGCGAAAGTCAATGGCAAAATGGTCACTATCGACCATACATTAAACAATGGCGATATTGTCGAAATCGTCACATCTTCTAACTCCAGCGGTCCTAGTGTCGACTGGCTGAAGATAGCAAAGAGTTCCACCGCCAGAAACAAAATCCGGCAGTGGCTGAAAAAAGAAAATAAGTCTGATGACGTCGCCAAAGGCAAAGACGCATTGGATAAATATATACGAAAAAAAGGATTTGATCCTCAGCAAGTGGGAAAATCCAGTTATCTCTCCAAAGCGATGAGAGAGATGAATATGGCAGCCATGGATGAGGTCTATGCCCAGATTGGAAAGGGCGGGACGGTCCTCAGCAAATATGCAAATCTTCTCTTCGGCTATTTTGCAGAAGAAAAAAGAATCGAACAGAAAAAAGAAGAAGAAAAGCAGAAAGCCCTGCTTTCAAACGATGCAAAAAAAGAAAAGCTGGATCGTTCAAGAAGAGAAAATCCGGGTATCATCGTAAAGGGTGCCGACAATTTGATGATCAGAGTTTCCAGGTGCTGCAATCCAGTTCCCGGCGATGAGATCATTGGCTTTATCACGAAGGGTAGAGGGATCTCTGTCCACAGAAAAGATTGTTCCAACATCACTTCTCTGCCAGAGGAAGAAAAGGCTAGGTTTATCGATGTGGAATGGGAGGATCTGAAAGTAGGAAAGTCCTATAATGCAGATATCTGTATCATCAGTACCGACAGAAAAGGAATGTTCTCTGATATCTCCCGAGCCTGCGAAGACATGGATGTTCACATTTCAGGAGTCAACGCAAAGAGTGGGAAGGACGAGACCGTTAATATTACCCTGACACTTTCTATTTCCAGTACACAACAGATGCAAAAAGTGCTGAGAACCCTGAGGAATGTGCCAGGCGTATCTAACGTTTACAGAGCAAAATCATAACGATTTGGATAGATTTAGCCGTATATTTAGTCGTATAAAGAAGGAGCGAATCAATGAAAATTTATAGATTTTTAACATGTCCTATCCAGGTAAATACTTATCTGGCATATGATGAAACAAAAAAAGGATTTATCGTAGATCCCGGCGGATACAGCGCTCAGCTGACCGATCAAGCGAAGCAGGAAGGTGTTTCTGTCGAATATATCATTTTGACCCATGGTCATGGAGATCATATCAGTGGAATCGCTGATTTTAAAAAGGATTTTCCCGATGCAAAGATTATCGCTTTCGAAGGAGAAAAAGAAATGCTCCTGGATGCCAATCTCAACGAATCCATGGGTATCTGTGGTTACGAAGTAACGGTAGATGCTGATATCTATGTGAAAGATCGGCAGACGATGGTAATCGGGGAGACTGAACTTACCTTTGTCCATACGCCTGGTCATACAAAAGGCGGCATGTGCATTATCGCTCCGGGCTATGTATTCAGCGGCGATACTTTGTTCAGAGCATCTATCGGTCGGACTGATTTCTACGGCGGAGATTTTAACGAGATCGTAAAATCAATTCGTGAAAGACTTTTTGTCCTTCCTGACAGCACCGTTGTCCTTCCTGGACATATGGGAGAAACTACCATTGCTTACGAAAAGGAGCACAATCCTTTTGTATAAAATAAAAATACTGAACTTTGAGAAGAAATATCTGCTCGACGAACTGATAAAGATTTTTTTACGACCAGATCAATACGTGCTGACAGGAGAAGATGATGTGGACGCAGATCTGGTGTTTAACAAAGAAAACTTTTCAGAGAAGCGTACTATTTACAGACAGATTTATGACAAATTATCAGCGTTGACAGGGAAGAAACCAGAATGGGGTATTCTGACGGGAATCAGACCAGTAAAACTCTGCGGGGAGCTTTATGAAGATCTGCAGGATATAGATCTGACATTGCAGATTTTGAAGGAAGAATACTATATCAGTAAAGAAAAAGCACAGCTCATTATGGATACCTATCTCCATCAAAAGGATTTCTGCGGCATAGCGCCGGAGAAATCGGCTGGTATCTATATTGGGATTCCTTTTTGTCCCACCAGGTGTGTTTATTGTTCTTTTGCCTCAAATCAGGTCCCGGACATTGAAATTGCCAAATATCTAACTGCTTTACATAAGGAAATTGAATATACGGGCAGGAGGATGAAGGAATGCGGACTTACTGCAGAAACCATTTATATCGGCGGCGGAACCCCGACAACCCTCAGTGCGGATCAACTAAAAGAATTAATAGACCATATAAAAAAATCCTTTGATTTAACAAACCTGAAGGAATTCACCATTGAAGCAGGAAGGCCAGATACGATTACAGACGAAAAACTGGAAGTGATCAAGAAAGCTGGTATCGAACGTATCAGCATCAATCCCCAGTCTATGAAGCAGCATACCCTGGATTTAATCGGCCGCAGTCATAAACCCGAGGATATTACCGAGGCATTTGCCCTGGCAAAAAAACATCATTTTCAGTCCATCAATGCCGACGTGATTGCCGGATTGCCGGAAGAAAATACAGATGACTTCACAGAGACCCTGCGAGAGGTACTGTCTCTTTCGCCAGAAAATATTACAGTGCATTGTCTGGCTGTGAAGAGAGCGTCCAGGCTAAAAGATATCGACAAGGACTTCCATTATAAACAGGCGGAAATCGCCAGCGAAATGCTGGAAGAAGGAAGAACTCTCTTAGAAGATGCGGGATACATACCGTATTATATGTACAGGCAGAAACACATGGCAGGTGCTTTTGAAAATACGGGTTATTGTAAAAAAGATAAAGATTGCATTTACAATATACGAATTATGGACGAACATCAGACGATCATCGCACTGGGTGCCGGTGGTATCACAAAGGTGTATTTTCCGGCTGAAAATCGTCTGGAGAGGGTGGCCAACGTGACCAACTATCAGGAATATATAAATCGTATTGACGAAATGCTGGATAGAAAAGAAAAGAATTTATTTATGGAGGTATAAAAATGGCAATTATTGCACCAAAAGGAACTAAAGATACGTTACCGTCACAGGTGTACAAATGGCATTACGTAGAAAAAAAGTTCTCTGAGATTTGCGACAAATACGGCTTTAAAGAGATCAGAACCCCTGCATTTGAGCATACAGAACTTTTTCAAAGAGGTGTGGGTGATACGACAGATATCGTGCAGAAAGAAATGTATACGTTCAATGACTATGCCAACAGAAGCATCACACTGAAACCAGAAGGCACTTCTCCGGTGGCAAGAGCGTTTATCGAACACAAACAGTATGCGGAAGTACAGCCGACCAAATACTACTATATCACACCTTGTTTCAGATATGAGAAACCGCAGTCAGGCAGACTGAGAGCATTCCACCAGTTTGGAATCGAGATCTTTGGAACGACCAATATGCTTGCCGATGCGGACGTCATCTGTCTGGGTTATGATTTTCTACACGAAATGGGAATCGAAGATATCCAGCTGCGCATCAACAGCGTAGGCTGCCCAGAGTGCAGAAAAAAACACAGAGAAGCCCTGAGAAAATTTTTAGAACCTGTCTATGATCAGCTGTGCAATACGTGCAAAGACAGATATGAAAGAAATCCGATGAGAATTCTGGACTGTAAATCGGAAATCTGTCAAGAATTAGTAAAAGACGCACCGAACATGATCGACTATCTGTGCGATGAATGTCGAGACGCTTTTGATGACGTACAGAAAAACCTGGATGCCATGGGAATTGAATACGTCGTAGACCCTAGAATCGTCAGAGGTCTTGACTATTATACAAAGACAGCCTTTGAATTTGTCACCGACAGCAACGGAACCCAGGGAACCGTCTGTGGCGGCGGCAGATACGATCACTTGATTGAAGAAATCGGCGGACCTCCGATTCCAGGTGTAGGTTTTGGCCTGGGCATCGAAAGACTGATCATGCTCATGGAAGAGAACAATGTGGAAATTCCACAGCCAGAACCGCTGAAGGCATTCATCGCTGTCATGGGCGATAATGCAAAAGCCTTCGGTTTGAAGCTGCTCAGAGATCTGCACAAAAAAGGCGTCAAGGCCGAGATGGATACTTTGGCTAGAAACATCAAGGGGCAGTTCAAATACGCCGACAGGCTGGATGCACAGTATACCGTAGTCATCGGCGATAACGAGCTGACAGAGGGCGTCGTTTCAATCAAAGAGATGGCCACATCACAGCAGCGCCAGGTGAAACTGGACGACTTACTAGAAGAATTAGCAAAATAAGGGAGCATGAAATGGCAGAGTTATTTAAGAGAACCCACCTATGTGGAAATTTGAATATTGAAAACGTCGATGAAGAAGTCGTGCTCAACGGCTGGGTTGCCAAGCAGAGAAGTCTTGGCGGCCTGATTTTCATCGATTTACGAGATAAAACGGGAATCGTTCAGATTACTTTTGACGATACTATTCCTAAAGAAGTCTTTGAACAGGCGGAAACCCTGCGCAGTGAATATGTTATCGGCATCAAGGGTATCGTCAAAGAAAGAGCATCAAAGAATCCGAACCTGCCTACAGGCGAAGTTGAAGTCTTTGCCAAAGATCTGGTCTTATATTCTGAATCCGAAACGCCGCCGATCTATATCAAAGACGACGACAATGTAGACGACAACCTGAGGTTGAAGTATAGATACTTGGATTTACGTAAGCTGAAGATGCAGGAGAATATGCGGTTTCGTCACCAGGTGACAAAACTTGCGAGAGACTATTTTGATGAAAACGGCTTTACGGAAATCGAGACACCGATTCTCATCAAATCAACACCGGAGGGTGCGAGAGACTATTTGGTTCCCAGCAGGGTCAATCAGGGTCATTTCTACGCATTGCCGCAGTCCCCGCAGTTGTTCAAGCAGCTCTTGATGGTCAGCGGATGTGACCGGTATATGCAGATTGCAAAATGCTTCCGTGACGAAGATCTGCGTGCTGACAGACAGCCAGAGTTTACACAGATCGATCTGGAGATGTCTTTTGTCGATCAGGATGACGTCATTGCAATGCAGGAAGGCTTTTTACAGAGACTGTTCAAAGACTTGATGAATATCGAAATCGCAGTGCCATTTCCGAGAATGACTTATGATGAAGCGATGGAGCGCTATGGCAGTGACAAGCCGGACACTCGTTTCGGTTTTGAACTGAAATCTCTGAATGCAGTCGCAGCCGATACAGAGTTCAAAGTATTTGCTGACGCTCTGGCTGGCGGCGGCGATGTCAGAGGAATCTGCATCGATGGCGGCAGCGCAAAATTCAGCAGAAAAGATATCGACAAATTGACAGAGCAGACAAAGCACTACGGTGCGAAAGGGCTTGTTTGGATCAGAGTAGAAGAAAATGAACTGAAATCTTCTGTCAACAAGTTCTTTAATCAGGAGCAGCTTTCTGAGATCGCGTCGGTATTTGGCGCAAAAGCGGGAGACTTGATTTTGATTGCAGCGGATAAGCCGAAGGTCGTCTTTGACAGCCTGGGATTTTTGAGAAGACATGTAGCTGGTATTCTTGGTCTTCTGGATGATAAGCAGTTCAACCTGCTTTGGGTGACGGACTTCCCGATGTTCGAAAAAGACGATGAAACCGGAGAACTGAAGGCGATGCATCATCCATTCACACATCCTAAGCAAGAGGACATTCCACTTCTGGATACAGCGCCGGAAAAGGTCAAAGCGGATGCCTATGATATCGTCCTAAACGGTGTAGAACTGGGCGGAGGCAGTATCAGAATCCACGAAGGAGATCTGCAGGCGAAGATGTTCAAAGCATTGAAGCTGACAGATGAGGAGTGCCAGGAGAAATTCGGATTTCTCTTGGAAGCATTCAAATACGGTGCACCGCCTCATGGCGGATTGGCCTACGGCCTGGACAGGCTGGTCATGCTTCTCAGCGGTGAACACAGCATCAGAGAGGTCATGGCATTTCCGAAGAACCAGAATGCGCAGTGCATGGTCTGTGAAGCGCCTGGCATCGTAGAAGAAGGACAGCTAGAAGAACTTGGAATCAGTTTGAGGTAAAAATGAGCGAAATAGGTATATTAGGCGGCACTTTTGACCCATTTCATTTTGGTCATCTCTCCATCGCAGAAGCTGCCATCAAAGAATTTGATCTTTCAGAAGTCATACTGCTCCCGGCAAAGGTGCAGCCTTTCAAAATCGGCAGAGAGATGGCATCGGAAGAAGACCGGGTCAACATGGTCCGCCTGATAGCTGAAGAAAATAAACAGCTTCGTGTTTCCACCATAGAAGCCTATAGCCAGCGTATTTCCTACACTTACAAAACCCTGAAGCTGCTGCAGGAGGAATATCCGGACGATAAGTTCTATTTTATTCTGGGCACAGATTCCTTTTTGACCTTAGAAGAATGGTACAAGGGGGAAGAATTGCTGCAGGAATTCGCTTTTATCATCGGTGTCCGGCCGGGATATAAGATCAGTGAGATGGAAGCAATGACGAAAAAGCTTAGAGAGAGATACAATGCAGAAATCAAGATGCTTCACAATGAAATCGTCGAAGTATCATCGACAGAGATTAAGAACAACATCAGATCTGGAAAGAGTATAAAAAGCTTAGTTCCTTTACAGATAGAAAGGTATATCGATGAACACGGACTCTATAAATAGCTATATAGAAAAGAACTTTTCTGAGAAAAGAAAAGTTCATACAGAAGGAGTCAGAAAGACCGCCATCGCATTGGCTGAAAAATATGGCGCTGATGTCGACAAGGCTGAACTTGCAGCTCTGTTCCACGATATGTATCGCGGCGTTTCAGAGGACGTGCTCAATTATTATATCAAACATCTGGATTTAGATAAAAAATATCTGAATAACTGTAATTTGGCGCACAGTAAGATTGCAGCCGTCATCATGAAAAGAGACTATCATATTGAAGATGAGGATATCATCAATGCTGTCAGTTATCACACGACAGGCAGGCCGGGAATGTCGCTTTTGGAGAAAGTTATCTACATTGCTGACGCCATAGAGCCAAATCGTAAATATCCCGGTGTGGATGATCTCAGAGAGGCAGCGGATCGTGATCTGGATGAGGCCTGTCTCTTATCTCTGTCAAGAACGATAGCGTTCGTGAAGGAACAAGGAAATTATCTGGATCAGGATACACTGCTTGCCAGAGACTATTTTTTACGACTAACGCCTAGCCAGCTGAAGCTGGGGAGTTAAAGCATAATACGACCGATTGCTCTCCGGCTAAAGCCGGGCAATCGTAGCATAAGGTCTGCCTAGCTGCTCACGTAGTTCGCAGGGCAGAACCATTAAGGAGAGATTGAATGGATAATAAAAGTTTTGCATTGCTGGCAGCCAGACTGCTGGATAATAAGAAGGCGACAGATGTCGTCGTCATAGATATCATGGAGAAATCGTCTTTTGCCGACTACCTCGTCATTGCATCTGGAAGCTCTGAAAGACAAGTGAACACTCTTGTAGATGAGGTGGAAGAGCAATTTGCTAAAGAAGGACTTTTAGTAAAGAGTATTGAGGGAAAGAATTCAGGATGGATACTCATGGACTTTGGCGATGTGATCGTCAACATCTTTACCAAAGAGATGAGAGAAAAATATAATATCGAAAAGGTGTGGGGAGACTGCAGCTTTTTAGATGTGGAGGAGTAAGAAAAGCGATATGAACGAAAAGTATAATTTTAAAGCGATCGAAGAAAAATGGCAGAAATACTGGAAAGAGAATGACTGTTTTAAAACAGTAGAAGATACGAGTAAAGAAAAATATTATGTACTCGAAATGTTCCCATATCCATCAGGAAAGCTGCACATGGGGCATGTGAGAAACTACTCCATCGGTGACGTCGTAGCGAGATGCAAGAAGATGCAGGGATATAACGTACTGCATCCGATGGGATTCGACTCTTTTGGCCTGCCGGCGGAAAACGCGGCTATCAAACACGGCGTAGAACCGAGCAAGTGGACTTGGGAAAACATACACGAGATGGAAAACCAGCTGGATCAGCTGGGGCTTTCCTATGACTGGGACAGAGAAGTGCAGACCTGCAACCCGGATTATTATAAGTGGATGCAGTGGATCTTCATTCAGTTCTACAACAAAGGACTGGCCTACAAAAAAGAAAATCCGGTCAACTGGTGTCCGAGCTGTCAGACGGTACTCGCCAATGAACAGGTCGTTGACGGCTGCTGTGAAAGATGTAAAACGCCAGTAGGAAAGAAAAATCTTTCTCAGTGGTACTTCAAAATCACTGATTATGCAGAAAGACTGCTGGACAATCTGGATACTCTCGATGGATGGCCTGCCAAAGTCAAAACCATGCAGAGAAACTGGATTGGAAAATCCATCGGCGCCGAAATTGATTTCAAAATCGACGAAACTGATAAGCTGATGAAAGTGTTCACAACCCGCGCAGACACGCTGTTCGGCGTAACCTATATGGTTATGGCGCCAGAACACCCTTATGTGATGGATCTGGTGAAAGATACGGAATATGAGAAGCCTGTACTGGACTACCTCGATAGAGTGCAGCACATGAACGACATCGAGAGAACCTCCACGACCAACGAAAAGACAGGCGTCTTCATCGGCAGATATGCTGTGAATCCAGTCAATGGAAAGAAGGTTCCGATCTTTATCTCCGACTATGTACTGATGGGATATGGAACTGGAGCCATCATGGCTGTACCGGCACATGACCAGAGGGACTTTGATTTTGCGAAGAAATTCGACCTGGAAATCATACCTGTTGTCAACTCCGAAGACCCGGAAGTCGACGTCAACAACCTGAAAGAAGCTTTTGATGCTGAGGGCACCATGATCAACTCTGGCAAGTTTGACGGACTCAATAATCGAAAAGCCATCGCCGCCATGATCGACTGGCTGGAAGAAGAGGGCATCGGTACAAAGACTGTCAACTACAGACTGCGTGACTGGCTGATCTCCAGACAGAGATATTGGGGGACGCCGATTCCGATGATTTACTGTGAGGAATGCGGCTGGGTGCCAGAAAAAGAAGAGAACCTGCCGGTAATGCTGCCGACTGATGTCGAGTTTACAGGCAAGGGGGAATCACCGCTGACAACATCAAAGACTTTTGCAGAGTGCACCTGTCCGAAATGCGGCAAGAAAGCGAGCCGCGAGATGGATACCATGGATACCTTCCTGGATTCTTCCTGGTATTTCCTCAGATACTGTGATCCAAAGAACGAAGATGCTATCTTTGATAAGGAAAAAGCTGATTACTGGATGAACGTCGATCAATATATCGGCGGAGTTGAACATGCAATTCTTCATCTGATGTACGCAAGATTTTTCCAAATGGCACTGCACGACCTGGGATTGGTGAAAGACGAGGAACCGTTTAAAAACCTTCTGACCCAGGGAATGGTGAACAAAGATGGAAAAAAGATGAGCAAGTCTCTGGGCAACGTTGTCAGCCCGGAAGAAATCATCAAAAAATACGGAGCTGATACAGCAAGATTATTCATTCTGTTCGCAGCACCGCCAGAAAGAGAACTGGACTGGTCCGATGCAGGAGTAGAGGGCAGCTACAGATTCCTCAACAGAGTATACCGTCTGGTCAGCGATTTCAGTCAGAATTACCAGGGTGAGACCGATTATGAAATCAAGTCAGATGCAGACAAAGAATTGAACTATGTACTTAACACTACCATAAAGAAAGTAACTGAGGACGTAGGGGGAAGATTCAGCTTCAATACTGCAATCAGTTCTATTATGGAATTAGTTAATGAATTGTATAAATATAAAGAATTGGAAGAAGCAAACCAGGCCTTCATGAAAAAGGCAATTGATACAGTTGTAATGATCCTTTCACCATTTGCACCTCATATCTGTGAGGAAATGTGGGAAGCCCTTGGATATGACCAATCACTGACTGCTGTCTCATGGCCGTCTTATGATGAAGACGCGCTGGTCAGAGATACAGTTGAAATTGTCATTCAGATAAACGGAAAAGTGAAAGAAAAATTAAACGTTGCAAATAATCTCAGCAGAGAAGATCTGGAAAAAATTGCTCTTTCCAATGACAAAGTACAAGCTTTGACAGAGGGAAAGAACGTGGTAAAAGTCATCGCTGTCCCTGGCAAGCTTGTAAATATCGTTATAAAGTAAAGGGGAGAACATGAGAGATTACAATAGCAAAAAGCCACCTATAAAAAAGGCGGCAGTTAAGAAACCACCGACAAAGGAAGTACCGGCTAAACAGAAAACCGTCAATAAGATACTTCCAAAGAAAAATCCTGCAAAGCAGGGCAAGAAAGCAGACAATCTAAAGGTAATACCCATTGGAGGACTTAACGAAATCGGTAAGAATCTGACGGTATTAGAATATAAAGATCAGATGATTCTCATCGACTGTGGTATGACGTTCCCGGAAGACGAAATGTACGGAATCGACGTTGTCATTCCTGATTTCAGCTATCTGGTGAAAAACGCCCACAAGATTTTAGGCGTTGTCATTACCCATGGACACGAAGACCATATCGGAGCTGTTCCATACCTGCTGAAGCAGATCAATGTTCCGATTTACGGCACCAGGCTTCCTCTGGGGCTGATTGAAAACAAGTTAAAGGAACATGGTTTAAAGGCCAAATTGAACACCATCAAAGCGGGAGATAAGTTCAAACTGGGAGAATTCAAAATCGAAGCAATTAGGACGACCCACTCCATCGCTGATGCCATCTGCCTGTATATTCAGACACCAGTGGCATCCATATTTCACACAGGTGACTTCAAAATTGACTACACCCCTATCGACGGGGAGCCCATTGACCTGGCTAAGTTTGCTGAAATCGGCAGACGTGGCATAGATTTGATGATGGCGGACAGCACCAATGCCCTCCGAAAAGGTTACACTGCTTCTGAAAAAGTAGTAGGGCAGACATTGGACGGAATATTCCGTGAAGCGAAGAATAGAATTTTGATTGCAACTTTCTCTTCTAACGTTCACAGAGTACAAAAAATTATAGAGCTGGCCGTAAAATATGGCAGAAAAGTAGCTGTCTCCGGACGAAGCATGGAAAATGTCGTAACCCTCGCCATTGAGCTTGGGTATCTGAACATTCCCGCCGGCGCCTATGTTGAACTGAACAAGACGAGAAATATTCCGGATAACGAACTGGTCATCATCACGACAGGGAGCCAGGGAGAGCCGATGTCGGCGTTGTCGAGAATGGCAAACAACGAGCATCGGAACGTGAAACTGAAAAAGGGTGACATGGTCATTCTCTCATCTTCACCTGTTCCGGGAAATGAAAAGACAGTATCCAGCGTGGTGAACAAATTGTTCGAAAAAGAAGTCGAAGTCATCTACAACGATATCGCAGATATCCACGTATCCGGCCACGCCTGCCAGGAAGAATTGAAATTGATCCACACTTTGATCAAACCAAAGTTCTTCATGCCAGTTCACGGTGAATACAGGCATCTGGTACAGCATTCCGTTATCGCAGAAAGTATCGGTATGAGAAAGGACAGAATCTTTATTTTGTCTAACGGCGACCAGCTGTCAATAGATAAACGAAATGCTGTTAAGTTCCACAACGTTGTCAACGCCGATGATATCCTGGTAGACGGACTTGGCGTGGGCGATGTCGGAAATATCGTATTGCGTGACAGGAAATTGCTCTCAGAATCTGGTCTGATCATCGTCGTTTCTGCTATTGACAGAGCTTCCGGTGAAATCATCTCCGGTCCTGACATCGTATCCAGAGGATTTGTCTACGTGAGAGAAAACGAAGATCTGATCAATGATGCCAAAAAGATTGCGCATCAGGCATTGGAAGACAGTCTGGAGGCCGGCAACAGAGATTGGAGCGGCATCAAGAACAGTGTCAGAGAAGAACTGCGCAAGTTCATCTTTAAAAAGACCAAGAGAAATCCGATTATTTTACCGATATTCCTAGACGTATAAATTGCTTGTCTTTTTCGTCTCTGGCTTTGTTGTCTGCGCGACTTCGTTTCTCACGTACTATAGCGTTTCTCACGTACTATAGGTACGCTCCGAGACTCAGCCACTTGACTCCTTGCCAGAGACAGAAAAATCCATGCGCAATTGAGAATCAGAAAATAGGAGGTACAACATGAATGTATATGATCAGGCTCACGGGCTGGCAGCAGCCATCAGAGAGTCAGAAGAATTTAAACAATACGATCAGCTGAAAAAGGTCGTCGACCAGAACGAAGAATTGTCGAAGATGATCAAAGACTTTCAATCCAAGCAATTCGAGGCGCAGGCAAAACAGATGATGGGCGAGGAATCTGCACCGGATATGACCCAGCAGATCCAAAACTTATATCAGATTATCATGAAAGATCCTATGGCCGCACAGTATATGCAGGCAGAAATGAGGTTTTCCCTCATGATGAATGACGTATACAAGATTCTCGGCGAAGTAATGGGACTTGGCAACATGGGATAAATTTGGTATAATACTTTTATCAGTAGATGTACTATCGTGCAGAAAAATACAATATAAACTAAAGAAAGTGAGAATAGACCGATGATTACAGCAGGTGATTTTAGAAAAGGAATGACATTTCAGATTAATGGAGAACCTCATGTCGTGCTTGATTTCCAGCATGTAAAGCCAGGAAAAGGAGCCGCTTTCGTAAGAACGAAATACAAGAACATCATTACGGGAGCAACGAGAGAAGAAGCATTCAACCCGAGTGATAAATTCGAAAATGCACATATCGAAACAAAGGTGATGCAGTACCTTTATAACGATGGAGAGCTCTATTATTTCATGGACAATGAGACCTTTGAGCAGGTTCCAATCGGTCAGGATATGGTTGAAGACGCAATCAAATTCCTGAAGGAAAATGATGAAGCCACAATCAAATTTTTCCAGGAGAAGCCATTCATCGTAGAAGCGCCAAACTTTGTCGATCTGGTTGTCATAGAGACCGAGCCGGGCGTCAAGGGCGATACTGCTACAAACGTTACAAAGGCTGCTACAGTAGAAACCGGAGCGGTCGTACAAGTTCCTATCTTCATTGAAGAAGGCGAAAAAATTCAGATTGATACCAGAACTGGTGATTATCTGGGAAGATCCAAATAAACGAATATGCTAGACCGAGAAGGGACGTATTTTTGCGTCCCTTTAGAAATATATGAGGTAAGATATGAAGAAGCTGATGAAGAACAAACTTTTATTCGGGCTGATCTGTGTGCTGCTCCTGGCAATCATCGCCTTTGCTGGTTTGATGATTTATATCAATAGTCTTGATAAATCTTTTGACAGCAGTAAGCAGGATACGATAAATATAACCATTGAATCGGGCTCCACTACAGATGATATTGCCAATCTTTTAGAAGAGAAGGGAATCATCAAGAACGCTGCTGCTTTCAAACACTTCTCCAAATTCAAAAGATACGACAGTAAATATCAAGCCGGAAACTATGCCTTATCGCCTGCTATGAAACTCTCTGAGATTGCAGACATCATCATGAGTGGAAAGACCAACAACATGACTGTTACAATCCCGGAAGGATACACGATCTATCAGATGGCGGACAAACTGGCAGATGAAGGTTTAGTGGATAAAGAAAAATTTAAATCTCTTCTGGTAAATGGAAATTTTGATTATGATTTCTTAAAGGAAGCGCAAACGGGGAAGAATCATCTGGAAGGATACTTATTCCCTGAGACTTACACCATCGAATACGATGCTGACGAAGAGACCATCATCAGAACCATGCTTGACCAGTTTGGCAGCGTCTTCACCGACGAATTTAAAAAGCAGGCGGACAAGCTCGGCTATTCCATCAACGACATCATCGTGGTCGCTTCTGTCATAGAACGGGAATGCCAGGTAGACGACGAAAGAGGAAAAGTTGCCAGTGTCATCTATAACCGCTTAAAAGAAGAAATGCCACTGCAGATGTGCTCTACCGTACAATATGTACTGGGCAAACAGAAAGAAACGCTGACCAACGCGGATACAGAAATATCTTCACCTTATAACACTTATATCAATGCAGGGCTTCCTCCAGGACCGATCTGCTGTCCGGGACTTGCCTCTATCAAAGCAGCCTTATATCCGGAAGATACAGATTACCTGTATTTTGTTGTCAGCGACAAACTGGATGGCACGCAGAAATTTTCCAGCGATTATAATCAGTTTCTGAAGGACAAGGATGCATATTATAAAGCATTAGAAGGTCAGGAATAAATGAACATTACCAACGATTTAGTTACAGAATATATCAATCGCCATTATCAGCCGCTGAATGAGAGACTGGGAGAGCTGCGGCTGATTGGAGAACGAGATAACGTACCTATCATACTGAAAGAGACGGAAAGCTTTCTCAATATACTTTTGGCATTGAAATGTCCCAAAAAAATATTAGAAGTGGGGACGGCAATCGGTTATTCAGCTCTATATTTTGCTGAATGCTGTCAAAATGCAGAAATTTATACCATCGAAAAAAATGAATATGCCGTAAAGTCTGCAAGGCACAATATTGCTGCTGCCAGACTTGAAAGCCGTATCCATTCGCTCTTCGGAGACGGGCAGGAGCAGATAGAAAAGCTGCGAGATCAGGGAATCGACGGCTTTGATTTTGTGTTTATTGATGCAGCGAAAAGTCATTATAAGCGTTTTTTTGACGCAGCCATTTCCGTCTGTGAAAAAGATGCTGTCGTGGTTTCGGATAACATTTTGCAGCGGGGCATGACGGTTTCAGATCAATACGATACTAACGGGAAACACAAGACAAATATAAAGAAAATGCGAGATTACGTGGAGTATATCTGCAATGACAGAACCCTGGATACTTCTTTGATGAGTATCGGGGATGGTATTGCAGTGTCCATATACAGAGGTGAAAATGGATAGAGATCAATTCGAACTGCTCGCACCAGCGGGCGATTTAGAAAAATTAAAAATAGCAATCATATACGGGGCGGATGCCGTGTACTTCGGCGGAGAGATGTTCAGTCTCAGAGCTGGCGCAGGTAATCTGACCATCGAAGAAATGAAAGAAGGCGTCAGTTTTGCACATGAGCGAGGAAAACGCTGCTATCTGACCATCAATATCTTCGCACATAACGAAGATATCGAACCGTTAACGGATTATCTGAGCCAGATCAAAGGAATCGGCATCGACGCTTTCATCGTATCAGATCCGGGTGTCATCGATCTGATTCAGGAAGTGATTCCTGCAGCAGAAATTCATCTGAGCACCCAGGCAAATATGACGAATTTCAGAACAGCAAGGTTTTGGCACAAGATGGGCATCAAGCGGCTGGTCCTTGCCAGAGAGCTGACTTTTACGGAAATCAATCAGATCCGAGAGAACATCCCTTCAGATATGGAAATCGAGGCTTTCATTCATGGAGCTATGTGTATATCTTATTCCGGCAGATGCCTTTTGAGTAATTTTATGATCGAAAGAGACGCCAATCGCGGCATGTGTGCCCATCCGTGCAGATGGAAGTATTCTCTAGTGGAGGAAAAACGGCCGGGAGAATATTATCCAGTTGAAGAAGATGAACGGGGCACCTACATCCTCAATTCTCGAGATTTGTGTATGATTGAACATATTCCGCAGATTGTAAAATCGGGCATTATGTCAGCCAAGATTGAAGGCCGCATGAAAAGCGTATTTTACGTTGCAACGATTGTCCATGCTTACAGACAGGCAATTGACGCATATTTCGCTGATCCCGATCATTACCAGTTCAATCACGACTGGCTTAATGAATTGAAAAAAGTCAGTCATAGAGAGTTCACGACAGGCTTCTACTTTGATAAACCGACGAACAAAGACCAGAATTATCAGACCAGTGCTTACACACGTGAGTATTCCTTTGTCGGAATTGTCAGAAGCTATGATACCGATACAGGCCTCGCCGTTGTAGAGCAGCGAAACAAGATGTCCATAGGCGAGGAAATCGAAATTTTTGGACCGGATATTCCGTTTTTCACACAGGCCTTAGGCGAGATATACGATGCAGAAAGTGGTGAAGCTTTAGAATCCGCACCGCATCCGCAGCAGATGCTAAAGATCAAGATGGATCAGCCGGTAAAAGAGAACTATATTTTACGCAAGAAGAAATGGAGTGATTTTTAATGACACCTGACCCCAGTAATTTACCTTTTCAATTACAAATTATCTTTATTATTGTTACCATCATATTGAACGGGATTACAGTGCTGTCCAATACTGCAATGAATACGGTCAGCAGAAACAAAATCAGACAGTTGGCAGATGAGGACAGAACTGCAGCAAAACTGCAGATACTTCTCGATAAGCCGACCCATTACCGGTTTACCAACCGATTTCTCAGCTACGTATTCATCACAGTCGGTCTGTTTTTTACTATCGGATTGCCAAACAGCGACATTTTATCCATTGCAATTTATGTAGTGGCGTTGATCACTTTCAGCGAATTTTTTACTCGCAAATTGGCGCAGCAGCACAGCGAGTCCATCGCTTTGGCCTTTGCAGGCGTACAGAAATTTTTTGTGATCATCATGACGCCTTTTGTCGCTCTACTGACTCTGATCGCAGATCTCTTCTTGAAGATCTTCAGACAAAAAACCGATATCGAGTACAGCGGCTATTCAGAAGAACAAGTGATGTCCATCCTGGAAGCAGGACAGCAGAGCGGTGAAATCAAAGAAGAAGGCAAGAAGATGATCAATAGTATCTTCCAGTTCGACGATGAGCTTGCCTATGAAATCATGACACCGAGGACAGACGTCTTCTTAATTGATATCAACGATCCCGCTGAAGAATATCTGGATCAGCTGATGGAACTGCGATATTCCAGAATTCCGGTCTGTGAAGATGAAACGGATAATATCATTGGTATTCTGCATATCAAAGACTATCTGATCAAAGCCCGGGAATCCGGTTTTGACAAGGTCGACATCAGAGCGATATTACGAAAACCATATTTCGTTCCAGAAACCAAAAACATCGACGCACTGTTCTTTGAACTGCAGATAGAGAAACAGCACATTGCAGTTCTAATTGATGAATACGGCGGATTCAGCGGCATCGTCACCATGGAAGACATCATCGAAGAGATTGTTGGTGACATAGACGACGAGTATGATGAAGAAGAACATATTATCGACAAAGTTGACGATAATAATTATTACGTCGATGGAAATGTTTCTCTCAATGATCTCAACGAAGAAGCCAATATCAACCTCGAATCTGAAAACAGTGAGACAATCGGCGGATTTTTGATTGATATACTTGGAGAGATTCCGGAGGAGGGTGATGAAAATCGAGAAGTAACCTTCGAAAACTATGTCTTCACAATTCTCTCTGTCAAAGAAAGACGTATCGAAAAAGTCAAGATCACAATAAATCAGGAATCCAGTGAGGAAGACAAGGAGGACGAACAATGAGATTTGCCATAGCGTCAGTTTTATTAGTTGTTTTTATCTATATCAATGTGCTCGGTATGTTCAAAGGATACAAGGAAATACCCGAAGGGAAATATAAACAGACTCTTTGGAAATACAAGAAGATGGAATTGATTGAAAAGGGCATCATCTGTGTTGTCTTTACAGTCGTTATTTTTTCCATGGGATGGACAGATGAACTGGCGGCAGTCGCTTTGGCTGCCATGGCAGTCATCATGTTAATTGAATATCTATTTGGAAAATACATACGGAAAAGTTTTATATGTCCTAATTGCGGTGCCCCGATTTGGACTGGAAATTTTATTGTCATCTTGAGAGCAAAAAAGCAGTGCTACGAATGCGGCTTTAAATTTACTGACGAAGGAAAAAAAGCAACCAGCGAAAACCATGAAAATGAAGACGAGTAATAAACTGACAATCGGAATACTTGCTCATGTAGATGCAGGAAAGACGACGTTGTCCGAAGGCATCTTGTATTTGAATGGCATCACCAGGTCTCTCGGAAGGGTAGATCATGGTGATGCTTTTCTTGATACCTTTGAACTGGAGCGGGCGCGAGGCATTACCATATTCTCGAAGCAGGCAGTGTTTCCTCTGGGGCAAAAAGAAGTAACACTTCTGGACACGCCGGGACACATGGACTTTTCTGCCGAAATGGAACGCGTCCTGCAGGTTTTAGATTATGCCATCTTAGTCATCAGCGGCTCTGACGGCGTTCAAGGACAGGTACAGACTCTTTGGAAACTTCTGGAACGTTACGAAATTCCAACTTTTCTCTTTATTAACAAAATGGATCAAATTGGCGCCGATCTGTCACGCGTCATGACTGCACTGCGGGAGAGGCTCAGTGAACGATGCATTCTGGCAGATGAGAAAGACGAGACTTTTTTTGAGCAGGCAGCTCTCTGCGACGAAGAACTTCTGGAAAAATACCTGGAGACTGGATTCGTTACAGATGAGGAAATCGCTTACCTGACAGCAAAGCGCAGGCTTTTTCCCTGCTTTAGCGGTTCTGCTCTGAAAATGGAAGGGGTGAAAGAATTCTTAGATGAATTTGAGAAGCTCACCCTTTGTCCGGCCTACTGCGAAGAGTTCGCTGCTCGTGTCTTTAAAATCACCAGAGACGAACAGGGAAACAGGCTGACCCATATGAAAATTACCGGCGGCAGTCTCCACGTAAGAGACTTAATCGAGGAGGATAAAGTAAACCAGATCAGAATCTACTCTGGCACCCGCTTTCAAAGTATAGAAAAAGCGGAGGCTGGAACAATCTGTGCCGTGACTGGGCTTGCGAATACCCGTATCGGCCAGGGATTGGGCGCCAGCAAGGGAGGATTCGATCCGTTACTGGATACGGTCTTAACCTATCAGGTTCTACTACCCGAGGGTTATGACCAGCACGATGCTTACATGAAACTAAAGTTGCTGGAAGAAGAAATTCCAGAGTTACACGTAGTATGGAATGAAGAAAAAAGGCAGATTCATATTCAGATGATGGGAGAGGTGCAGGGCGAAATCCTAAAAAACCTGGTCTTACAGCGTTTTGATCTTGCTATTGAGTACGGCAGTGAAACGATTCTCTATAAAGAGACTCTTGCGGAAACGGTGGAGGGCGTCGGCCATTTTGAACCGCTTCGTCATTACGCAGAGGTTCACCTGATTTTGGAACCTCTGCCGGCGGGAAGTGGTC
>UMIU01031199.1_pt1 | contig 21562 bp, 14 predicted proteins | sample 1965871 | NCBI WGS metagenome assembly UMIU01 (sample SAMEA4836132, study PRJEB28245) | human gut metagenome | biome: gut microbiome; material: fecal sample | place: Denmark | collected 2008
CCCAGCATGAACTGATATCCGCTGATGGTCACCGGGTTCTCTCTCTGCGAATAGCGCTTTATGAGTACAGAAGACAGCGCATAAGCGATGCAAGCCAGCAGCAGAAAGCCTTCTCCATTCCATGCCATGCCGCCGCCCAGTTCCCCTCCGGACAGATTTACAAGGACAACCCCTGCAAAACCGATGATACACCCTGCAGCTTTTGCTCCGGTCAGCTTTTCCTGATGAAAGAAAAGGCTGGCGATGAGTATGGAAAAGAACACGTGCGAACCTTCGATAATCGAGCCTTTGACACCGGTGGTATGAGCCAGTCCCACATAAAAAAACAGGTACTGCAGCACGGTCTGGCACATGCTGACTTTTGCAATTATTCCCCAGGAAGTTTTTTTCGGCATCAAAAGCCGTCTTTGTGCGATACTGCTGATCAAAACCACCAGCACGCCTGCGAGAGTAAATCGCACGCCGGCAAAGAGAATCTGAGATGCAGTCTCGCGCGAACTGACCTCGAACAACTCATATCCGATCTTGATGCAGGGAAAAGCGCTTCCCCATAAAAAGCAGCACAACATCGCTAATAAGCAGACGACCCAGGTCTTTGTTAAAATCTTGTTCTTTTCCATTCTATGTACATCCTTTTCTAAACAAAAACCTCCAAATGATACTTTATCCTTTGGAGGTTTTTTCGTGGAGCTCCCGGCCGGGATCGAACCGGCGACCTGCGCGTTACGAATGCGCTGCTCTGCCAACTGAGCCACGGAAGCATATCCTGGACGGCTCATCGCCGTCCATCTATATTTATTTAATGATCTCGTAATGACAACCGGGAAAGTTCAAATCGAATCGACAAATCCCTTTGTACTCGCAGTAGGTGCACGGAGATTCCTTCGCCGTCTTCTTCGGCGTGATGGCGATCTTTCCATCTGCCAGCTGCTTGCAGAGTTTTTCAATCTGCTGCTCTACAGCTGTCTGTAATTCCATAAACTCTTCTTCGTTTAGGAGGAATCCATCTGATGTAGCCTTGATGCCCTCTTTTCCCTTGCGCAATGGAACAATATCAGAATATCCCTCAAACTCGCCGGCAATGTCTCCGATAATTGCATCATCGTTAACCATTATACCATTTAATCGGAAAAATTTCCTCATTTCCTTTAAGATTTTATCAGAAATTTTTTCTTTGTCAACCCCTGTCAGGTCAACTCTTGGATCTCCAATCAAAAAGTAGAATACGCCAGCCGGTTTTCGATCCTTTTCCTGCGCCGCTTTTAAGTATAACATAAGTTGCAGACGATATCCACCCTTAGCTTCTTCTGTATCGAAATTTTCTTTACCTGTCTTGTAGTCGATGATCTTGATGCGCTCCTGATCCAGTACATCCAGCCGGTCAATCTTGCCTTCGATGTAGACTTTTTCACTGCCACAGTCAATTTCAATGGGCGCAATGGGCTGTTCCTTTCCGAAAGGCACCTCATAGAGGCTTTCTTTGATCCGTCCGGATCTGACCTGCTCCACCAAAGCCCAGCACACATAAAAGCAGGTGTCTTCAATGCGCTTCGTCTTATACAGCTCTTCGTTGCTGAAATGGAAAACGCCTTCCCTGTAGTCGGCAGTTTCCTTTGCTACAATTTCCGCGACAAAAGTTCTGCATTCCGCTTCTGAAACCGTCTCCCATGCAGCTTCCCTCGTCAATCTTTCTGACAGCCTCATGAGACATTTGTGATAAACATCCCCAATTTCACGTCCTGTTGCCTCAAAAACCCGCCGTTCCTCGGGGCGCAGTCCATAGGCCACGAAATGGGAAAACGGACAGCGGCTGAACCGTTCCAGCCGGGATGGACTCAAGGTCAGATCTTTCTTTCCTTCTCTGACATACAGATCCCTCATCAGCTGGCCATTTAATTTACGCTGCTCATTCGTAAACTCCAGGCCTTTTTTTATTCTATCCAGATTCACTTTGTCGTTGGCGGAAAACCACTCCATGACAGGTTTCCAGGCACCGTCTATTTTTTCGCCCTTTTTCGCTGTCTGCAAAGCGGCTGTGAAATGCCGCAGAGTGCTCAGTCTGCCGCCCACCAGATTCTTTACATCCGAATGATTCAAAACGTCATTTTCTACTGGAAGTCCGGGGAAAATCCGCCTCAGATTATCTACAATTTCGGATGGGCGTGTCTCTTTGCCCTCTTCGTCACTGGCAGCATAGCTGATCCACAAATAATCAGAGGGTTTTGACAGATTGCGGTAAATCGCCAGCTTCTCTTCCAAAACCCGAATTCGATCTACCTTGCAGATTTCCTTGCCAGATTCAGCTAAGTAGTCAAGCTCTTCCAGACTAAAAAGGCCTTCCTCCGGTGCACCTGACGGCAATACGCCTTCGTTAGCCCCGATGACCACTGCTGCCCTTACCTGGCCGCTCCTCGTTCTCTGCATGGTTCCCATCAAAATATCATCTGATGTCGGAGGCAGCACGCCTACTTCCAGTTCAGAAAGACCGGTGATGAGTACGCTGGAAAACTCCATTCCGTCAAAGGCATCTTCACCGGTCAGCTCTGCCAACTGGTCAAGGAGACCTACGATCTGTCTCCAGATTTGGGAAGTTTCCTCTGCCAGGTCCAGCATGCCCTGCTCTTCCTGTTCGGCAATCAGCGTCAAAATCTTCTCCCCCATGCCCACAGATTCCATCAGAAAATCGTAACAAGCTTCTATAAATTGTCGATTATCTTCCGCACTCCGGTAAATCGTCTCAAATCCCTCAAATAGTTCCATTGCTCGTCCACGGATATGATTGATGCGTTCCAGACCGTCGTCTCCGTACTCCATCTGCCCTTTAGCAAAAGGCTTTTTCCACATGGAGCCTTTGATGCGATATTTGATAGCATAATTTTCAAGTAATTCGATTTCTTCGTCAGACAGACGCGTGAAGCCAGTCTTCAGCACTTTGAAGATATCAGCCGTCCGATAGCGGTAGGCGACTGTTTCAATCAGTGAGACAACGAAGATCGCAATCGGTGACGCCAAAATGCTCCGTTTCTTATCATCAAACAGGCTGATGCCGCACTCATCAAAAATTCGACTGATGATAGAACCCCGCACTGCCTGGTCGTTGCAGATAACGACAATGTCTCGATAGCGGAAGCCCTCATCGCGCAGCAGGTGCAGAATAAAGGCGGCCGCCGACTCTGCCTCATTGTACATGTTGGCAGCCTTCACCAAGGTGATGCCGCCGTGTTCGTCTGATTTGCGAATCCCCACAGCAAACAGCTCTTGTTCCAAGGTCTTGATAGCGGGACGCTTCTTCTGACTTGCATATCTGCCGGAGACTTGCAGCCTTTGATGGTGCACGCCATACAGATCCGCCTGTTTCATCAGATTCTCCATGACGATGCCCGTCAGCTGAAAGATTTCCTCATCGCGGCAGTTTTGGTCATAGGTCAGGAACACGTTGACATTCTCAGCGGATGCCATCAGGTGACCCAATACATCCAGAGACTTGGGTGCAAAACTGTCAAAGCCATAGACCCATATATCCGCGCCCTTCACCAGAGCAGATGAACTGATTTTCTCAGTATATAAGCTGATATAGTCCTCTGAATCCGTATATTTGCCAGCGATGCGCTTCTCATATTCTCCAAAGATCAACTGCAGGTCAGACAATTTTTTCTTCAGCAGGCTGTCATCTTCCAGGTTCTCTGCCAGCTGCGCCAAATCCTCCGGCACGATATTGTACTGTTTCATCTCAGAAATGAAGTTATTGGTCATTTCAATAAACGAATTTTTTCGCCTGGTGTCTTTAAAAACCTGCAGTTCCTCTTCAAACTTTGATGTAATCTGGGAAAGCAGCATGTGCCGTCCGTACTTGTCGATAAAGGTTTTCTGACCGCCGCCCTGTTCTGCCAGCAGCTTAAAGCCCAGACGAGACATACTGACCACTTCCACGTCGATCAGTCCTTGTACCTGAAGAAAGCGGAACGCCTGTTTTTCCGCTTCTAAAGTATATTGATCAGGCACGATGACCAGAGTCCGCTTCTGACTCCCTGCTATCTGTTCATATATAAATCGCTCTTTGTCGATATTTTCTCTGCCGTAAAAGATGTTCAGCATGAAATCTCCTTCACATCTGGATGATATCCAGCAGTTCTCCTGCCGTTTTGATCGTAAAGTCCGGTCCGTCCGGGCCGTTCAGTTCTTCTTGGCTGACCGCAATGGCCCAGTCCACCAGGACCGCTCTGACGCCTGCGTTGTGAGCGCATTTGATGTCGAACATGCTGTCTCCCACCATGATCGCTTCCTCCGGCTTAATGCCAAAATGGACCAAAGAAATCAATACCGGCTCCGGATCGGGTTTATGCTTGCTGGTATCATCACAGGTGACGATATCGTCGATATAAGGCACCAGGCCGAATTTTTCAAGTCCCTGCATGGTGGTATTGCGCATGCGGGAAGTGACAATCCCTACTCGATACCCCCGTGCTTTCAGATCTTTGATCAACTGATCCATTCCCGCAAAAGGTTCGATCATCTCTTCAAAGTGGTGCACCTGATATCCACGGTAAATCCCAATGGATTCCTCTACTGGCGTTTCAGGAAAGGCTTTCTCCATGCTCAACGCCAATGGCTCGCCAAAGGTCTTGACAATCTCCTCTTCTGGCGCTTCGCTTCCTAGAATGGTTTTGTAGGTGTGCTGCCAGGAATTGATAACCACTCCGTTCGTATCAGCCACCGTTCCATCAAAATCAAAAATAACTGTATTAATTGACATGATATCCTCTTTCTATATCAAAACTTCATGGTAAGGGCAATTTTCTGTTTCTCGTGATCGACACTGAGAATTTTCACCTTCACCGTATCACCGACGGACACCACGTCCATAGGATGTTTTACATACTTGTTGCTCAGCTGTGAAATATGCACCAGTCCGTCCTGTTTGACGCCGATATCGACGAACGCTCCAAAGTCCACTACATTTCTCACGGTGCCTGTCATCTCCATATCCACCTTCAAATCCTCGAAGCTTCTCACGTCGTTCCTGAAGATCACTGGCGGCGCATCCTCTCTCGGATCTCGGGCCGGTTTCTTCATTTCCGAGACGATATCATTCAGTGTCATCTCACCGATGCCGATGTCTTCTGCCATCTTCTTGATGCTTTCTGATAACTTTTTAGCGGGATACGCCTGCCAGATTTTCTCGTCAATGTCTTTCGCTCCGCCCTTGGCGATGTCCTCTTTGCTGATGCCGATCTTGTTCATCATCTCTTCTGCCGCTTTGTACGACTCCGGATGAACAGACGTGCTGTCCAGTGGTTCTTTGCCGTCGGCAATTCGCATAAAGCCTGCACACTGCTTGAATGCTTTCTCGCCCAGCTTGGAGACCTTCATCAGTTCCTTTCGGCTGTCAAACCTGCCGTGTTCTTCTCTATAAGCGACGATGTTCTTGGCGATCCCCATGTTGACACCGGCGATATAGGATAGCAGCGACGGCGACGCTGTATTCAGATCTACGCCCACTCTGTTCACGCAGTCTTCTACCACATTGGTCAGAGCGCTGGAAAGCTGTTTCTGATTGATGTCGTGCTGATACTGTCCAACGCCGATGTGCTTCGGATCGATTTTGACCAGTTCTGCCAAAGGATCCTGCAGCCTTCTGCCTAAGGACATGGCGCCTCTTGTCGTGACATCCAGATCAGGATATTCTTCCGTAGCCAGCTTTGATGCCGAATACACGGAGGCGCCTGCTTCGTTGACGATGGTGTACTGAATATCGTAGTCGTGTTTCTTGAGAAAATTAGAAACGACTTCCTCCGTCTCTCTGGACGCTGTTCCATTTCCGATGACGATGATGTCACAGCCGAACTTCTCGATGATCTTCTGCAGGGTCCGTTCTGTACCCGCGATATCGTTTTTCGGCTGCGTCGGATAAATCGTCGTATAGGCGGTCAGCTTGCCTGTCTCGTTGAGGGCCGCCACCTTGCAGCCGGTTCTGTAACCTGGGTCGATACTGATAACTTTTTTCCCTTTGACGGGCGGTACCATCAGAAGCTTCTCCGTGTTCTTGGCAAAGACCTTGACCGCATCGGTCTCTGCCCGCTCTGTCAGTATATTTCTCATCTCTCGTTCTACAGACGGTGCGATCAACCGCTTATATGCGTCCGCGATGGTGTCCTGCAAAAGCTCCGTGAAGATGGATTTGCCGCGAATGACCTGTTTCTCGATGAGTCCTGTAATCTCTTCACTATCCATAGTCACTTTGACCTTGAGTTTCTTCTCTTTCTCGCCCCTGTTGACGGCTAATACGCGATGGTTCGGCATTTTGGCGATGGCTTCACTGCTGCCGTAATACATGTCGTAGACGGTCTTCTCTTCTGGGTCCACTGCCTCTGTGGCAATCTGGCCTTTGCTGTAAGTCTTCTCGCGGATCTTCTCTGTCAGATCTGCATCGTCGGCGATCATCTCTGCGATGATGTCCATGGCGCCCTGCACTGCATCCTCTGCGGTCTCTACACCTTTTTCCGGATCGACAAAAGCTGCCGCTTCGGCCTCTGGCGTGCCGTCTTTCTTTTGCTGGGCATAGCAAATCATAGCCAGCGGCTCCAGGCCCTTTTCTTTCGCCTTGGATGCACGGGTTGCTTTTTTCTGTTTATATGGTTTATATAAATCTTCTACTCTTTGCAGGACTTCCGCTTTCTCGATTTCCCCTTTCAGTTCCTCGGTCAGCTTGCCCTGCTCGTCGATGAGCCTGACGACTTCTTCTTTTCTCTCCTCCAGGTTGCGCAGATACTGCAGTCTCTCGTCCAGATCTCTGAGTGTGACATCAGAAAGCCCGCCTGTCACTTCCTTACGGTAACGGGCGATGAAGGGAATGGTATTCCCCTCATCAATCAATTCCACGGTATGCTCTACCTGGGAGGTTTTGATCTTAAATTCACTTGCTAGTTTTTCTATGATGTTCATATTTAGTTGTCCTTCTGTTTCAGTTTTTCGTTGATAAAGTAGTCGATGTCGCCGTCCATCACCGCATTGACGTTGCCTGCCTCCGCGCCGGTTCTATGGTCTTTGACCATGGTGTACGGCTGAAATACATAGGATCTGATCTGGGATCCCCAAGTGATCAACGAAAAGTCCCCTTTCAGTTCTTTCAGGTTTTCCTTGTGTTCCTGCTCCTTCAGCTCCATCAGCCTGGACATCAAAATCTTCATGGCCATCTCTTTGTTTTGATGTTGGCTTCGTTCATTCTGGCAGGTCACCACGATGTGTGTCGGCAGATGGGTAATTCTGATCGCCGAGTCCGTCTTGTTGACGTGCTGGCCGCCGGCACCGCTGCTCCTGTATGTGTCGATGCGCAAATCCTCCGGATCGATGTCGATAGACATATCATCTTCTATTTCCGGCATCACTTCCAGGGCTGCAAATGAAGTCTGCCTTTTGCCTGCTGCGTTGAACGGAGAGATTCTTACCAGGCGGTGTACTCCCTTCTCGTTTCTCAGATAGCCGTAGGCGTTTTCACCTTCGATAATCAAAGTGGCGCTCTTGATACCGGCTTCCGTATCGTCCTGCAGATCTACCATGGTCACCTTGTAACCTTTCTTCTCCGCCCACCTCGTGTACATGCGCAGCAGCATCTCCGCCCAGTCCATGGCATCAACGCCGCCAGTTCCCGCATGAATAGAGATGATGGCGTTATTGTGGTCGTACTTGCCATCGAGAAGCGTATCCAGCTTGAGTTCTTCCAGTTCCCTAGTCAGCTCTGCAAAACTCTCCACAATGGCATTTGCTTCTTCTTCATCTTCCATCTCTTCGGCCAGTTCGATCAACTCCCCGATATCGTCAAAGCCTTTCTCTAATTTCTCATATTTTTCTACTTTTAGTTCCAGGCTCTTTTTCTTCTTTAATAATGTCTGCGCCTTCTCCGGGTCATCCCAGAAGCCAGCTTGTTCCGTCTCTTTCGTTAGTTCTTCTAGTTTCCCTCGTAGACCAGCCAGGTCAAAGGGACCCACCTACCTCTACGAGATTTGCCTTTGCTCCAGGCAGATCGATTTTTATCTGATCCAATTGAATCATCTTCTCACTTCCTTTTCTGTTAAGATTCGTGTCATATTATTTTAACACAGATTCCGCTTCTCGTAAAATAAATGTTATGTGATGTTTTTGCAGATGATGGGCTATGCTGCAGTCTCGATTTTAGCGGCCAGCCGGCTGAATTCTGATAGGATGCAGCCCGTTTCAGAGGAGTTGTAGTCCGCAATCCGAGCTGTCTGAAAAAATGTCCAGCGCTTTTTCTCTCGTGCCAGGCGATAGCGGACTATCACCAGCCGATTCAGAGGAATTGTAGTCCGCAATCTGCCTTTCCAAAATAAATGCCCAGCACTTTTTTTCTGTTCAACACTATTGCGGACTGCAAATGGCTGAGTTGGCACTATTACAGTCCGCAATCCGAGCTGTCTGAAAAAATGTCCAGTGCTTTTTCTCTCGTGTCGGGCGATTGCGGACTATCACCAGCAGGTTCAGAGGAGTTGCAGTCCGCAATCTGTCTCTTCAAAATAAATGTCTGGCACTTTTTTTCTATTCAACACTATTGCGGACTGCCATATATTATAAGACTTCCGTTGCATCCGCAACATACATTTATCTATTCGAGTTGTATACTCAGTTCAAATCATAGAAAAAACTGAAAGGGGATTTAATTTTATGAATCATAAAATGTTTTGTTTTCAATGTGAACAAACTGCAGGCTGTACTGGCTGTACAGGAAATGCCGGGGTCTGCGGAAAAACGGAAAAAACAGCAAATTTACAAGATGAACTGACTGGTGCTTTGGTCGGTCTGGCTCGCGTCTGCAGCAATAATCCGAGGACGGAAGCAACCGACAAACTGATTCTGGAAGGACTTTTTGCCACAATTACCAACGTGAATTTTAATGATAAGGTACTGCGGGATCTGCTGAATCGGATCAATGCAGAAAAAAACAGCATAGCCCCAGGATGCACCGTCTGCGACGCACCATGTGGCAATACGGATAACTATAGTCTCAAATTAATGTGGGATGCGCCAGAAGACATCCGTTCACTGAAATCCTTAATTCTCTTCGGAATCCGTGGCATGGCGGCCTACGCATACCACGCCATGATTCTCGGTTATACCAACCGAAAAGTGAATAACTTCTTTTATAAAGCGCTCTACGTCCTGGCCGAGGATTGGAACATGGAAGAACTGCTGCCCATAGTCATGGAAGTGGGTGAAGTCAATCTTGCCTGCATGGAACTTTTGGACCAGGCGAACCGTGAGACATTTGGCACGCCAAAACCAACAACTGTGCCTCTTCAGGTAGAAAAAGGGCCCTTTATCGTGATTTCCGGCCACGATCTGTACGACCTGAAGCTGCTTCTGGAGCAGACTGCGGGAAAGGGTGTCAACGTCTACACCCATGGAGAGATGCTGCCTGCCCATGCCTACCCGGAGCTGAAAAAATACGCCCACCTAAAAGGTAATTACGGCACCGCCTGGCAAAATCAGCAAAGAGAATTTGATCATCTGCCAGCACCAGTCCTCTTTACTACCAACTGCTTGATGCCGGTAAAACCATCTTATGCTGATCGAGTCTTCACGACAGAAGTCGTCTCTTATCCGGAAATGGTCCACATCGGTGAGAACCGCGATTTTACACCAGTCATCGAAAAAGCTTTAGCTTTAGGAGGCTTTGCTGAAGATGCAGGCTTTACGGGCATCAACGGAGGCACCTCCGTCACCACGGGTTTTGGGCATAACGCAATTCTCGAAACTGCAGATCAGGTCATCAATGCAGTAAAGACGGGCAAAGTTCGCCACTTCTTCCTGGTTGGCGGCTGTGATGGCGCCCGCCCTGGCAGAAATTATTATACAGAATTTGTAAAATCGGCCCCAGCAGACACTTTGATCCTGACACTTGCCTGCGGAAAATACCGCTTCAACGACCTGAATCTAGGCACCATAGATGGTCTGCCGAGACTGATGGATATGGGACAGTGCAACGACGCATATGGAGCCATCCGAGTTGCCGTCGCTCTAGCAGAAGCCTTTGACTGCCAGGTCAACGATCTGCCGCTGTCCATGGTGCTATCCTGGTACGAGCAAAAAGCGGTCTGCATCCTGCTGACTCTGCTCCATCTAGGCATCAAAGACATCCGCCTGGGACCAACACTGCCAGCGTTTATCTCCCCAAATGTATTGCAGTTCCTTGTAGATCAATATCACATCGCACCGATTACTACTCCGGAGGAAGATCTTAAAACGTTATTGAAGTAGCATAAAATAAACGAAGAGCTGCCCACGGGCAGCTCTTTAAGTTTTATTTATTCATTTTTCCCACAACAGTTCTTATATTTCTTGCCGCTTCCGCAAGGACAAGGGTCATTCCTGCCTACTTTCGGATGGTCTCTTCTGACTGTCTGCTGTTTGGCTTCTCTGTCGGGAACCTGTGCTTCCTCTGGCAGTTCTCCGCCGCCCTGCATCGCTCTTACCATATCGTCATCAATATACTCGGACTTCTTGGCTTCCCCTGCTTCCAGGATGGCCTTTCTCTCCGTCTTCGTTTCGACAGTTACGTTATAACAATACTTGACGGTATCTTCCTGAATCGCACTGATCATCTGCTCAAACATGTCAAAACCTTCTTTTGCGTAAGCTGCAGCAGGATCCTGCTGTCCCAGCGCACGAAGGCCGATACCGGATTTCAACTGATCCATGGCATCGATGTGATCCATCCACAGATTATCTACAACACGAAGGAGAATCATACGTTCCACTTCTCTCATCTGCTCACAGCCGATTTCCTGCTCTTTCTCCTCATAGATCCGATCAAATTCATCAAAGATTGACTGCTTCAAGGATTCTTCTGTCAGTGCATGAAGTTCGTCTGTGGTGAACTCTGTCTTTCCTCTGAATTTATCAGAAATCTTCTGCAAGTTCTTGTTGAGGGTTGCAAAATCCCATTCCTCAGGGAACTTAGATTCAACTACAATCGGTTCAACGATAGAACCCAGAATCGAGTGCGCCATGTTGATGATATAATCGCGCAGGTCTTCTCCGAAGAGCACCTTGCGACGCTCGTCATAGATGATCTCCCTCTGCTTGTTCATGACGTTGTCATACTGCAGTACGTATTTTCTGATGCCGAAGTTCTTACCCTCAACCTTCTTCTGCGCGCCTTCGATGGATTTAGACAGCATGCCCGCTTCGATAGCCTCGTCTTCTTCGAGTCCCATACGGTCTACGATTTTCTGCATCCTTTCACCGCCAAAGAGTCTCATCAGCTCGTCTTCCAGCGAAATAAAGAACTGGGTCTGACCAGGGTCCCCCTGACGTCCGGAACGTCCACGGAGCTGATTGTCGATACGTCTGGACTCGTGACGCTCTGTACCGATGATGCACAGACCGCCCAACTCAACTACCTTCTGCTGCTCCTCTTTTCTCTCCGCTTTCAAATTTTCGTGCAGCTCATTAAACTTTGCTCTCGCTTCATTTAGTTCCGGATCATCTGACTTCACAAAACTGGATGCAAAGGAAATCGCCTCGTCGCTGTAGCCCAGCTTCTGCATTTCTTTCTTGGCTTCAAATTCCGGGTTGCCTCCCAAAATAATGTCAGTACCACGGCCAGCCATATTGGTAGCGATGGTTACCATTCCCAGACGACCTGCATCTGCTACGATTTCCGCTTCTTTGTCATGCTGTTTGGCATTGAGTACATTGTGCTTGACACCGCGTTTCTTCAGCATCTCACTGATCAACTCGGATTTTTCGATGGAGATCGTACCCACCAAAACCGGCTGCCCGCTCTCATGAACTTCCGCAATCCGATTAGCGATGGCTTTGAACTTCCCTCTCTCTGTCTGATAAATAGAATCCTGGAGGTCTTCTCTGGCAATCGGTTTATTGGTAGGAATGACGACGACGTCCATATTGTAGATGTCTCTGAATTCGTCTTCCTCTGTTTTGGCGGTACCAGTCATACCAGCCAGCTTCTGATACATTCTGAAATAGTTCTGCAGGGTGATAGTCGCCAGAGTCTTCGACTCCGATCTTACCAAAACGCGTTCCTTCGCTTCAATAGCCTGGTGAAGTCCATTGCTGTAACGTCTGCCGAACATCAGACGGCCGGTAAATTCATCAACGATGACAATTTCACCGTCTTTGACGATGTAGTCAACATCTCGTTCCATCAGGTTTCTCGCTTTCAATGCCTGCAGAACGTGATGGTTGATTTCCATGTTCTCCGGATCACCGTAGTTATCCACCTTAAAGAAGGCTTCTGCTTTCTCAACACCTTCGTCGGTCAGTGAAACCTGCTGATCCTTTTCTTCTACCGTAAAATCCGCGTCTTTCGTCAAAGTAGTTACAAATTTATCTGCGGTCTTATACAAATCTGTGGACTTGGATCCACGTCCAGAAATGATCAAAGGAGTTCTTGCTTCGTCGATCAAGATAGAGTCGACCTCGTCGATGATGGCATAGTTCAATTCTCTCTGCATCAACTCTTCCTGATAAGTGACCATGTTGTCTCTCAAATAGTCAAAGCCGAACTCGTTGTTTGTTCCATATGTGATATCTGCATTGTATGCAGCTTTTCTGTCTTCGTTTTCGACACCGTGAATCACGCAGCCTACAGTCAGTCCCAGGAAGGAATACAGTTTTCCCATCCATTCCGCGTCACGTTTTGCCAGATAGTCGTTGACTGTGATGACGTGAACGCCTTTGCCTTCCAGTGCGTTTAGATATGCGGCCAGGGTAGCGACCAAAGTCTTACCTTCACCGGTCTTCATCTCGGAAATCCTGCCCTGGTGCAGTACCACGCCGCCGATAAGCTGCACGCGGAAGTGCTTCATGCCCAGGCTTCGCCATGCGCCTTCTCTACAGACCGCAAAGGCCTCTGGCAGAATATCGTCCAAGGTCTCTCCATTCTTCAGTCTTTCCCTGAACTCCGGCGTCTTGGCCTGCAGTTCCTCATCGCTGAGAGCCTGCATCTGTTCGTCCAGTGCCTCCACCTGGTCTACAATTTTTCCTATTTTCTTTACTTCTTTTTCGTTCAGATCACCGAAGATCTTTTCCATTAGCCCCATAGCACTAATTCCCCTTTCTATTTTGTTCCTCTTCTGGTTTTTGTGTCACCGTCAGATTGATTTCTATCGCTTTTCTTTCATCGGCACTGATAACTCTGCCGTTAAATATCTTATTTCCTGCTTCGTATTCAAAGGTATCCCCGGCCTTCGGCAGTTTGTCCAGCTGCAGTACGACCCAGCCGTTGACGGTAGTCGCATCCAGCTCAACCTCTTCATCAAAGTAGTCGAACATCTTTTCCACATTGGTGCTGCACAGGACTCTGTAGCTGCCGTCCTGCAGCTGTGTAATCTCCTGAGACTCCACTTCATCATGCTCATCGTAGATATCGCCCACCAGTTCTTCTATGATATCCTCCATGGTGACCAACCCCGCCGTGCCGCCGTATTCATCCACAATAATAGCGATATGGCACTTGTTGACCTGCAGCTTTTTCAGCAGGTCTGCCGCTTTCATAGATCCTGCGACATAGATGACCGGCTTCACGTAATCAGAGATTGTCTTCTTTGAACCGGAAATATAGTTGTGGAAATCCTTTTGATTCAAGACGCCCAGGATTTTATCCAGGTCGCCTTCGTATACCGGCAGTCTGGAAAAACCGGTCTCCATAAACATCTTTGCGACATCTTTTTTGGTAGAATCGATTTCGATGGCCTTGACATCCACCCTGGGTGTCAGTACATCCCACGCTTCCAACTCGTTGAACTCGATGGCGTTTTGGATCAATTCGCTCTGCCCCGCCTCAATACTGCCCTCCGTCTCGGCTTCTTCCACAATCGTCAGCAGCTCATCCTCTGTAATAGCCCTGCTGCCCGCCACCTTAAAAAGCTTAGATAGCAGTTTTTTCCATTGGCTGAACAGGTAATTGACAGGTGTCAGCAACACCATCAGCCCCTTGATCATCGGTGCGGAGAACATCGCGAAAGTTTCTGAATTTTCTTTGGCTAAACTTTTTGGTGAAATTTCACCGAAAATCAGAACTACAATTGTAACAACGATGGTAGAAATCGATGCGCCATATTTCGGATAAAGTGTGAGAAACAGCGCTGTAGCTACCGCGGTCATGCCTATATTAACTAGATTGTTTCCGATAAGAATCGTAGAAAGTAAATTGTCGTATTTTTCTTCTAATTCAAGAACTCTTTTTGCCCTCCTGTCGCCGTCATTAGCCAGATTCTTCATTCGAATCCTGTTAATAGACGTAAAAGCCGTCTCTGTGGCTGAGAAATAGGCTGACAAGATTAAAAATACAACGATAATTCCTATTGAATACCCTATATGACTGTCCATATATTTTTTGTTTTCCTCCTAATTTTTTCAAGGTACTTGTAACAAGTTATTTTAGCATATTTCTTTTGAAAAATAAAGGTTTTCACAGAAACTCCAACTTTTTTCCTATTATAAAATCCGTCCATTCTTGTTTTTTTGTCTAAAATAGTCCATAATGGAAGAAATAACACATCTTAAAAAGATAAAGGAGGGGTTCCTCATGTCAACGAGAACAGATTTGCTGAAATTACTCAGTGAAAATACAGGAATTTATCTATCCGGTCAAAAAATTGGTGAAGAATTACAGGTTTCGAGAAATGCAATCTGGAAAGCCATGCAGCAGCTGCGTGACGAGGGTTATCAAATAGAAAGCAAGCCCAGCACCGGTTATCGCCTCAAGTCCAAGACCAACATGCTGACCATCGATGCCGTTGCCGGCGACCTGCGCTTCCCCTGTGACCTGCATATCTTTGATACGGTAGACTCTACAAATAATGTGGCCAAGGAACTTCTTCTCAAAGATAAGCCGATGATGGTTATCGCCAACAAACAGACTGGCGGACGGGGTCGTCTCGGCAGATCCTTCGCCTCTCCTGCCGGCACTGGCCTCTATCTCACCATTGCCCTGCAGCCAGAGTTTGATCTGGACAAAGCACTCTACGTTACCATGGCGGCCGCTGTCGCTGTATGCCGCGCCATCGAAACCGTGGCAGGTGTAAAGCCCAAGATCAAATGGGTCAACGACCTCTTTTATCAAAATAAAAAAATCTGCGGCATCCTTACAGAAGCACAGACCAACTTCGAAAACGGCAAAATCGACAGTCTCATTATCGGAATCGGCGTCAACTGCTTTCCAGGCAGTTTTCCAGAAGAACTGTCAGACATCGCCGGCTGCCTTTCACAGAAAAAGAACTCTTTTTCGAGAGGACTGCTGGCGGCCGAAATATTTAACGAGACGATGATCATTCTCGAAGATCTTCAAAGCAAGGCCTTTCTCCGCGAGTACCGCACCAAATGCTTCGTCCTTGGAAAAAACATCCTGGTGCACCCCAACTTAAACGACAGCGCTATTAAAGCCCGCGCCATCGACATCGATGAAAATGGCGGGCTCGTCGTCGAATATCTGGAGGGACGCAAAGCCCGCCAGATGGAAACCCTGACTACTGGAGAAGTCTCTATCAGACCGGATTTCTAAACGTGCCTCGTTCCTCTACAATGAAAGAAATTCCTTCAGACTGTGCACGACTTTGCCTCTGATCCCTTCCACCGTCTTCGCATGATAAAGAGAACTGATCACGGCTTCTTCAACCATCTCTGCTGTCGCTTCAAAGACTTGATCCATCGCATCGTCATGCAGCATCTTCACAGGCATAATCTTCGTCGGGCTGTAATGTGGCACGAGATTTCCATTTGAAAAGGCAATCGCGATATCTCCGCTTCCGTTGCCCAAATAAGAGCCTGTCCTGGCAAGTCCGACGACTGAGCGCCTCGCAGTGCGTTTCAGTTGTCGGTCACTGAGCGGCAAGTCGGTCCCAAGGACGATGATCACAGAACCCCGATCTTCAGAGCGGGCATCCGCTCGCTTTACTGCCATCGGCTTGCCATCAATTCTCAGACTTCCAGACGCTCCAAAATTTGACATCAGCAGGCAGCCGATCGTGTATTCCCGATGATCAAAAGACAAGATTCTGGATGACGAACCGATTCCACCCTTGAAACCCAGGCAGCGCATGCCAGTTCCAGCCCCCACAGCTCCTTCTTCGAAATCTTCTCCTGCACACTCCAAGGCTGAAAAAACATGTTCTTCCTTCACATGAAGCCCTCTGATATCATTTAACACGCCATCGTTGCATTCTGTTACCACGCAATTGACTGTGCCAGTCGTAACCCCGATATCCTCATTGTTCTGCAGCATGTATTTTATGGACGCATTAAGAACTGCACCGATGCTAAGTGTATTCGTCATCAGGATCGGCGCCTCAACAGTTCCCAACTCTTCAATCTGCACAAGTCCTGTACTTTTCCCGAATCCATTTATGACAGAAACACCTGCCATTACTTTATCTCTGAAAAGATTGCCGCTGTGTGAGAGAATTGCAGTCACCCCGGTGTGAATATCTTTCTCATGGTCTTCCAACGTAACATGACCGACCTTCACGCCAGGTACATCTGTAATCAAATTTTTCTTTCCCTTTGTATACTTGTTCTGCAGTTCCACTGCACAATAATCAGGTAATCCCATGTTTATCTCTCCTTCATTTCCAGTACATCTATCATAACAACAACTTCAGGATGTGACAATCCCTAAATGCGTAAAGTTCGCCAACTACAAAAAGAACAACGCTAGATTGCCAGTCTGCCTTGTTATATAATGAGTAATATTCAAAATAATTTTATAGAAAAGCGGAACTGCTAATAAGCTAAATTTCATAGTAATTTATTTTGTGTGAGTTTTGCTTTTTAGTCTGCGATTAATTGGGAAAAATTAAAAGTAACGCTAAGGAAAACTATTGATAAACGTGTTCTACAAATTGTGCTAATTAGCAGTTCCAAATATAATTTGACAGTATAATAAATGATATGATACTGCCAAAGATAAACAACTAGAAAACAAACAGAGTTGTTTTTCTATTCTTGTCAATTATAATCCTTATATCCTTTTATGTCAAATACAAATATCAGTTTATGTAGTCATTATACAGTCAAAGCGCATATTATACCCATACGGATAATGCAATGCAGCTTTAAATATATTATAGTTTACAAGAGGTGGTAAAAATGGTATCCGAAAGAATCAAGGACTTAAGAGAACGTGACGGCTATTCCCAAACAGCATTATCAAAAAAGCTAGGATTAACAAGATCTTCTATTAATGCCTGGGAAACCGGCATTAGTGTACCTTCGACACAGTATTTAGTAGAGTTATCTCGTTTATTCAAAGTATCAACGGACTATATATTAGGCATGGACGTATCCGAAAGCCTCCGTATAGGCAGTTTAACTGTGGAACAGAAAAATATTCTCTGCGCTCTAGTCGACCAATTTGAGAGGTATAATAAATTCATTCATGCTATGGAGATGGATCCTGTTTCTGACACAGAAGAGGTATTGGAATTAATCAGAGAATTCAAGAAGGCAAAAACTTCAGAGTAACTGCACTCTGGAGTTTTTTGCTGTCAGAAACGAGTCTGCAAACCAGATATCGTTCCGCTTTTTGTAACGAAAAAAGCGGAGAATACTGACTTCCGTCAGACGATTCTCCGCCAGCTTCTATACATATGCGTATTTTATTCAAACACTTCTTTTGCTTTTTTTAATTCTTTGATAATCTTGATATGCTGCGGGCAGACATCCTCGCAAGCGCCGCATTCGATGCATTTAGAAGCGATGCCGCCTTCACGGGTCTCCCATTCATAATTGCCTTCAGCGCCTTCTTTATTGCCATAGATCATATAATTGTTCAGCGCCCTGAAAATTCCTGGAATCGCAATCTGCTGCGGACATCCTTTTTCACAATATCTGCACGCTGTACAAGGAACCTGCGGCATAGCGTCCAAAGCAGCGGCAGCCTTTTTAATCACAACTTGCTCTTCATCATTCAATGGCTGGAAGTCCTCCATGGTCGCCAGATTATCTTTCATCTGCTCCAAACTGCTCATACCGCTCAGTACAGTCAGAACACCTTCCAGCGATGCGGCATAACGCAGCGCCCACGATGACAGCGAAGCGTCCGCGTCGGCTTCTTTGAAAATCTTTGATATTCTCTCAGGCAATACCGCCAAAGATCCTCCTTTGACCGGCTCCATGATGACCACCGGCTTATCATATTTCCTTGCAGCCTCATAGCATTTACGCGCTTCCACCGTAGGGCTTTCCCAGTCGGCGTAATTGATCTGCAGCTGGACAAAATCCACCTCAGGATGTGCCTGCAGAATTTCTTCCAGCTTCTCTGCTTTGTCGTGCATCGAAAAACCTAAGTTGACAATTTTGCCCTCAGCTTTTTTCTCCGCCAGGAAGTCCCAGATGTGAAACTCGTCAAATGCCGGGGTTCGTTTATCCCCCAGATTGTGCAAGAGGAAATAGTCGAAATACCCTGCGCCTGTCCGGTTCAATGACGTTTCGAACATGGCTTTCGCTTCTGCCTCTGTAGATGCAGCCCAGGCCGGCAGTTTTGTGGCCAGCTGGAAGCGGTCTCTTGGATGACGGTCGACCAACGCAATCTTTGCCGCCTCTTCAGATTTTCCATCCAGATATCCGTAGGCCGTATCAAAGTATGTAAATCCTTTAGACAGAAATAAGTCTACCATCTCTTTGGTCTGCTCAATATCCACGTCTTCCCCGTTCATCGGAAGCCGCATCAGTCCAAAGCCTAATTTTTTAATATCTTTTATTTTTTCATACATGATGGCTTCTCCTTTATCAAATTCAATCATATATCCAAAACCCGGATCCGGAATCCAGTCCCACATGTTCCCATTCACCTCAGGAAACAGCGCCTGCATCATCGCCGAAATCACACCGCCGTGGCAGACTACCACAGAAACGGCATCCTTACCGCTGTGACGATGAGACAATTCTTTTAGATGGTGATACCCTTGAAGTTCTTTCAGGCCCTCTGCAATTCTGGCATAAAACTCATTGTTAGACTCGCCGCCAGGCAGCTTCGCATCTCCAGTCTCGTCATAACACCACTGATCGAATAGTTCATAGCCTTTCAGTTCCTCGTAGGTCTGGCACTCATAGTCACCGAACTCCATCTCCCGCAGTTTCGGAATCACTTTATGCTCCCTATTGCCAAAGAGAATTTCAAAGGTCTGTTCTGTACGCAAAAGCCCCGTAGTGTAACAATCCGCATCATCAGGGATACGCGGGTAAATTCCTCTGGCAGCCAGCCTCTTCAGGGTTTCTTTTCCTTCCGCAGCCAGCGGGATATCCGCTTTTCCATAAAACCACCGCCTCTGGTTCCCCTCTGTAATCCCATGCCGGATCAAATAAATTCTCGATACCATTATTTCACCTTGTTTCCGATTCCGCAAAATACTCTGATCACTTCATCCGCCTGCTGCCCCAGATAAGTCATGCATCTGCCTGTCATCTCGCGCCAAGCACGCTCTGTCTTGTCAATGGGTACGACGCCTTGGGAAATGTCATCAAAGATGACGATTTTTCCCCTTAGCTTCTCTATATTGTCCTCTAAGCACTCTTTTGCATTGATTCCTTCTTTTACACATGCCAGAACAAACTTCTCAAGATCAGCGATCACCTTCTTATCAAAATTAATCACCATAGATTCCATATCGCAATGGTAAACATCCTTTTCGACTAATTTGTAGGTACTCAGTGCATATTCCAGTTTCCCCTGATATGCTCCCCCGAATATCAATATCATACTACACCTCTACTTTTTCCTAATTTTTATAAACCTTTATATGATTGCCAGGGTTAAGATACCGGCAAGCTCACTGATACATATAGTGTATCCTGCGATGTCTCCGCTCATTCCGCCCAGCTGCTTTCTGGCATAAGCACAGGCAAAAAATGCGGTGGCGGCAATCACAGCAGCGCAGGTCAGCGTTTTAACAGCATCTCTGCCCAAAAAGATGACAGCTCCGATAGCGACAAGCATCTGCAAGGCTACGGCTGCCCTGTATTTTCCTCGCCCTGGTTCTTTGTAATCTTCTACATACTGACTATGGCCAATGGGCTTATAAGTCAAAACGCTCATTCCGCCGATACCCCTGCTGACCACCGGTAAAACCAGAAGATCCACATAGGTGATGTGGTAAATTGCCTCCTGCATTGCCGCAAACCAGGCGAGCAGGAGAAACGCCACTGTCACTACTGCAAAGGCGCCGACAGTCGAATCCTTTAAAATCCGCTGCCTTTCTTCTAATGGCCGCCTGGACAGAATTGCGTCATTGCAGTCCATAAATCCGTCCATGTGCATGAATCCGCATACGACAAAAATATAAAACACCATAGCAAAGCTGATCAGCGACACCGGCAGCTGCAGATAGACTAACAGCCAGAAAATTGCCATCCAAAGAATCCCGATGACCAGTCCAACAGAAGGCAGAAAAGCGAGCATCATATTCTTCAGCTGCCCATCCCACCTCTTGTACGGACATGGCAGGGTGATGAAATTCCCCCAAGCCATAAAAAATCCAGTAATAAACTTCATCCGTTCTCTCTTTCTCTATTATAATAATATCTATGTCCATAAGCCACTTCTATGACCTGATCGCACACCCTCGCCAATTGTCTGTCCACATAGGCCAGGGACGCTCTGTATCGATCTGTGTATGCATCAAAATTTCTGGCGTCCGAGTAGATATAATCTGACACAAAGACAGTGTTCCCCGTTCTTCTGGCAAACTCTGTCAGATCTTCAGCCACCTTCCTGCCAGCTTTCAGGTTACAGGATCCGTCACTTCGAAACATCTCGTTAGACAAAAGCGCCGTTACACTGTCCAAAAGAAAGGCGCCTTTAGGATCGACGCCTTCCTTGAGAAGTTCGCAAATATCAGTTCCCTGTTCCAAAGTCTCAAACCCCCAGCCGTTTCGCTCATCGATATGTCTTTCAATTCGTTTACGGTCTTCCTCGTCCGTGGGAATCATCGTCGCTATGTAGTAAAGTTTTGTTCCTTCCTTGTCTGCCATATCTTTTGCCAGTCTCTGGGCGTACATGGATTTTCCGTTTTTGCAGCCTCCGCTGATAAAAATATTCATTAGAACAAGTTTTCCCTTCTGATTTCTTCCAGATAGTCGCCCTCGATAGACGCTTCTTCCAAGGTCTTCATCAGATTCATGGACGCCACTGCCGCTTCGATAATTTTGAAAGCGATTGGACAGCCGCTGCCTTCACCCAGTCTCATTCCAAGGTCGAACATCGGAGCCAGACCAAGACGCTCCATGGCGATGACATAACCTACTTCGAAGGATTTGTGGGAGGCAAACATGAAGTCCACTACCCTCGGATTCAGCTCCTTTGCCACACAGGCTGCTACGATAGAGATAAATCCGTCAATGACAACAGGGATCCTATAGATGCCTGCTGCCAAAAAGGCTCCTACCATGGCACAGATATCAAATCCGCCCACTTTTGCCAATTTCTCAATGGGATCTCCCATACACCAGCTGTTGACCGCATCATCCACAATTTTGATTTTCTTTGCCAGGCCTTCGTCGTTGAGACCGCCGCCTCTGCCGACGACCT
>UMIU01006234.1_pt1 | contig 21213 bp, 16 predicted proteins | sample 1965871 | NCBI WGS metagenome assembly UMIU01 (sample SAMEA4836132, study PRJEB28245) | human gut metagenome | biome: gut microbiome; material: fecal sample | place: Denmark | collected 2008
TTCGCGAAGTAACCAGCGAAGATGACGGATGTAATTGTTACAGTAACGAATCCGCCCACTACCATAGATGGGAACATTTTGCTCATCAGGTACCCGCGCTCGTCAGCATCGGTTGTGAGGGAATTGCAGGTACTTTCGGTGATAATGGCGTCACAAGGGAAGCCGTACAGTGCGGTAAGTCCATTGGCAAAGGCCAATTGGAAATCCATATGGAATATCTTTGCGATGACAAAAGCTGCCAAGCCCATACCGGCAACGCCAATGACGATCATAATCAGCATTGGGACGATCAAAGTTTTCAGCATAGCTGGCGTGCAATCTGCAAGGCCTGAGAATACGCTTAACATTGCGGCAAACATGAAAACTGTATAGGTGTTTGCTCTGGAAAGGGAGCTTGTATCGAGAATGCCAATCCGTGTCAGTATTACGGAAACGATCAGGCACCAAACGATGGTCGGGATTTGGGGGATCAGCTGCCCCAGTATGGAGGAAATCCAGACGCTGCCAGCAACTTTCACGATGATGAAGACAGGAGTATTGAACTGCTCTGGGACTGGAGGAATCAATTTCTTCAATCCGCTGTCATCTGCAATTGTCGAGAGACCGATGGTCTTCATTTCATCAATTTCAGACTGGGTGAGGTTCAGCGTACCAGAACGCCATTCCTTTAAAAGCTTTTTGCCTTCAGAATGCAGACATAGGGCGGTGATAGGATACCCGGCAAGCCCCTGCACGCTGTACATTGCAATGGCAAACACGGCAGCTTCCTTTAATCCAGCCGCTTCGGCAGCGCCTTGCATGGTAAGTGCTGCGACAATACCACCTGTGAGCGGCGGCAGTCCAGAGATTACCAAGGCTTTGTCCATAATGATCGGGCAGATGAACCAGCATAAGGCGACCATGCCGACCAGGCCGACAAGACAGACAACGACGGTTTTCCATTGTTCGATCAACTGTTTGAGGCTGATTACGGTTCCAATATGTGTGATGAACATCAAAACGCCAATGGTACTGGCGAAAGGAGCGAGTCCTGAGTCGGCGGCGACTGTCTTTGGTATCACTGTCCAGAAACCGATGAGGAAGATAATTGCTGTCACTAATACAGAAGGCACCCATGCATGGGTCAGGGTTGATACCCATTCACCGATTACATAGGCGATACCGACGATGATTACAGCTAAAAATGCGTTATAAAGTATCATAATAATTCCTTTCTTCTATCTTTCAATATATACATAGCAATAACGAATTACATCATTTTTTCAGAAGCGTAAGAACGCTGTGGGTCATTGCAGCCATGCCGTTTTTCATTGCAGTTTCATCAAAGGTGCAGTCGGGGCTGTGCAAAGTAGAGACCTTCATTCCTGAGGCATGACCTGCATTGAGGAACATCAGCACAGATGGCTTTCCTGTTATCGTTCCAAAAAAGCTATAGTCTTCACTGAATCCCAGAGGTTCTTTCATGAAATAATAGCTTTCCGGACCGAGAGTGTTTTCAAAAGCAGCTGCCAGTGCATCAACGATTTTGTCGTCGTTGATGCAGGCATCATAGCCTTTTACTACATTTGCATCAATCGTACATCCGGACACCTTTTCCACACCGGCACAGATGTCATAGATCTTTTCTGTAGCGATTGCACGAGTTTCCTCCGTATAGGCGCGCATGGCACCTGCCATTTTACATTCTCCGGCAATGATATTTGTCGCTACGCCGCCATGAAAAGAGTTGATGGAAAAAATGCAGGTATCCAGCGGATTGATATTTCTCGCCTGAATCTGCTGTAAAAGAATATTGATCTGTGATGCGGCGAGTATGGCATCCTTCGCTTCTTGAGGCTGTGAACCGTGGCCGCTTTTGCCATAGACGGTAATGTACACCTCATCTGCCGAAGTCGTTACGGAGCCTTTTTTCAAACTGATCCTGCCCAGTTCACCTTCGGTTGGGATAACGTGCATTGCCAGGAACACATCGACCTCATCTACTGTTCCAGAGTCGATGATCACCCGCGCACCACCAGGCTGTTTTTCTTCACTTGCTTCGAAAATCAACTTAACCGTGCCAGCAAACTCCTCGCTCATGTCGCTGAGAATTTTTGCGTTACCAAGCATCATCGCAGTGTGCAGATCATGGCCGCATGCGTGCATGACTCCGCTATTTTTACTGGAAAATGGAAGGCCGGTTGCTTCCAGAACGGGAAGTGCATCCATATCGCATCTGATGCCGATACATCTTCCCGTACCTTTTTTCCCTCTCACTACGCCGATTACAGAGGTACCGCTTGGAGTAAGTATTTCGTCAACGCCACATTTTGCTAGTTCTTCTTTGATTAGAGAAGATGTTTTGGTCTCTTCTTGCCCCAGTTCTGGATGGCGATGGATTTCGCGCCTGATATCGACGATGTCCTCAAAGACAGATTCAGCCTTTGCTAAAATGGTATCCAATATTTCTCTACCTCCTTTTTAAAATTTACAGATAAGTTTGAGTTGTCACTTTTTTAATAGTTGGATTATAGCATTCCAGTTGATAAAATGGAAATTAAAGGTTATAATTGTGAGAATTAGTGAAAGTAATCATGAGTGCTTAAGCAAGCATTTTGAACGGGAAAGGAAAAATCATGGAGATAAGACAAATCTATTATGTGCTTGAAGTAGCAAAGTGTAAAAATTTCACGAAGGCGGCACAGTCCTTATACATCACGCAGTCCAATATATCTCAGCAGATCAGTTCTCTGGAGGCAGAACTGAAAACCACTCTTTTTGTCAGAACGCACCACAACGTCACCTTAACGAAAGACGGCGAACGGTTTTGTAAATATGCAAAAGGAGTTGTGGAGGCGATCGATATTCTCATGAAAGAATTTAACGAGAGTACGGAAGCAGAAAAGGCAATTATAAACGTAGGAGCCTTTCCCTTTTCGTGGACAGTAGGAGTTTCATCGATTCTTAAAAATTTCTACAAGACAAATACCAATGTCTTAGGATCCATTAGAATAACCGATAATTATGCTGCTTATGAGGGATTAAAAAGCGGAGACTTGGATTTTGCTCTTGTAAAGCTGAGACCGGAAGACCGATTAAAGCAACTGGAGTACATCCCGCTGATCGAAGAAGAACTGCTGGTGATTATCAATCGGAATAACCCTATCGCCTCCCACAAGGCGATTACGGCAGAAGACTTAACCGCTTTGCCTGTACTGGTAGGAGAAAGGACTACAAATTTATGGACTGACTTTCAAAAGATATATAAGGACAGAAATGCTGACTTTCATGTCGTGCTGGAAAACTCATTTGACAGAGACCTGATTGTTGAAATGATCTCAAATGACGATGGTATCACCTTTGCAACAGAATCTACAGCTGCAGGGATAATAAGCAATGAAATCACAGCGCTTCCATTGGAGAAACCCGTTGCATATCATACTTACCTGGCATATCCACGGACAAAGGAACCGGAGGGGATCTATAAAGCATTCGTTGAATATGTAATAAGCGGAATCCAGGATTTGAAGGAGACAAGGAATTTGAAAATTGAAAATAATAAAATTCTATATTAGATGAGTCTGCACGGGCATATTCTGATAAGAGACAAGTAGGGCAGAGGGACGTGTTTATCAGAAGGGACAAAGACAAATGAAGGCTATCTACAGACGGCATAAAATACATAGGAGGAGAAGACCGCCTTGTAAACGACAGAAAAGGAAAATGATGTTGTCTATCCTATTTGCCTGCAGTGTAGCAGTCTTCAGCCTGCTGTTTCTGCTGCTCATCCTGTATTGCGATGGCGAGGCAGACATCCCGGAAAACGGCACGATCGTTGAAGTCGCCGAGTCTCAGATCGGAAACGACGGAGACACTTACTGGAACTGGTACGGCTTTGATCAGCATGTGGACTGGTGCGCCTGCTTTGTCAGCTGGTGTGCGGAACGGTGCGGATACATCAAAGGCGGCAAAGCGCCTAAATTCGCCGACTGCAGAGAAGGTGTTGAATGGTTTATTGCAAATAAGCAATGGAAGGGCGAACGTGTGATGCCCAAGGCAGGCATGATCGTCTTCTTTGACTGGGACGCTAGCGGCGACGCCGACCATGCAGGCATCGTCAAAGCGTGCAAAGACGGCGTGATTTACACCATCGAAGGAAACAGCGGGGGAAGGTGCCGCGAGAGGAAGTATCCAGTCGGAAGTGACGAGATTTATGGGTATGGGGTAATTGGTTAAAAGGGAGGTAAAACGGACTTGGAGTTAGGTTTTAGCGATGGGAATTATGTATTGTTATTTTATCTGCTTTAACATATAATAGGGATAAGAATGGGGTACGTGGACGAATCAATCGTTATAGTCATTGATTGTGAAGGGGCAAGGTGTATGTATGGAGAAAAGGATAAAGGAGATCGCCTCTATCTTTGCAGAAGAAGCAAAACAAATTTATGGGGAAAAGCTCAGTGAAGTGATTCTCTATGGCTCTTGTGCAAGAGGGGATAATGCTTCCGACAGCGATATAGATATTTTACTGTTGCTTGCTGTTGACCCTCAAGAGATAGGCGCAGAAAGAAATAAAATTTTCGATGTTTCGAATAGGCTGGATTTGGAGTACGATGTAGTTCTTGCGCCTGTGTTGCAAAGCACTGAGGTATACGAGAAATATCTTTCTGTGTCAGCATTCTATCAAAATGTACTGAGAGAAGGTGTGAAAATTGCGTGAAGACACCTTAACCCGACCAATATAATATCATTAAGACTACCGTTAGAACAGGGAATTCCTAGTTTTAACGGTTTTTTATTGCCATTTTTCTTTTCTCTTTTTTACCGCTTCATGTCATTAACATTTTAATGACAGCGGAAAACGTTTTATTAACGAGGCCAAAGACTGCAGTAAGATAAAATAAGTAAAACGAATGAGTTAGTGAAATGGATGATGATGTTCAAATGAAAGGAGAATTCAAATGAAATACGATTTTGAGACGATGTTTAAGAAAATCACTCCGCCTTTATACGATCTTGAAAGCATGTTCTGGATTGTTGTCGCCAAAGACCTCGTTGAAAAGTATGGCGTGCAAGGTGAAAAAGCTTCCAGGGCATGGATTCGGCGGCATGCTAACTGGAGAGGCATGCAGATTAGAAAGGGAAACCAGGCGCTGGGCGTGCCGATTAATGTGGAGAATTTGTTCGCATACACTGACAATCCTGTAAACAATGCGTTTATTCATCTATGGAAAAAAGACTTTAACTGGACACCTTGGAATTTAAAGTTGAAGGTATCACCTGGTGAATGTGTCATGTGCGATAGGATGAAACAGCACGACATCGGATTTTTGGGAGATGTTTTCTGCGATGAACTCCATCAAAGTTTCACGACAACCTATCATCCAGATGCAGTCGTATCCGTAAATCGCACCATGACAAAGAACGATGATTACTGTTTCTTTCAGTGGGTGTTGCCGGGAGATGCAGAGGAACCAGAGCCATTTGAACTGTATCCGGGAGAAGACCCTCTGGCTGATTGGAAATACGACACGGAAGAGGATATCGTCAAGCTGGGAATCAAAAGGATGATGCGCTGGTACGGTGCGCAAATCTATTATTTGGGAGAAGTGCTGAGAGAGTATTTTCCAGAGAAGGCAGAGGAAGAGTTTGAACGGCTTCTGGGATTGTGGGAAATTGCGAGAGCCGACTGTATCAAAGAACGGAAAGGCGATCTCGTAATAGACGCTGATCCAAAAACAATTTTTGAAAATCTGGATATGCCGTATCATACCAGTTGGGAGACCGAAATTCGAGACATTGAAGGGGGAATTGAAGTAGACGTAGCGTATTGTCCGTTGCAGGAGACTTGGAACTGGATTGGTGAGCAGACTTCAAGCGCCGTTTATTGTGAACATTGCTATACGAACATGTTCAAATCGCTAAATCCAAAATGTAACTGTGAGGTAGCAGCATGCAGGGCGAAAGGTGCAGATTGTTGTAAGATTAAAATCACAGTATAGCGAAAGGCAGGTACAAAATGAAATCTTCAAGAATTAATATTCCGTTGACTGTCATCAGCACTTGTGTTGTTGCAGTCATTGCAATCCTGGTAGTGATTAACCCTGTCGGATCAACAAATGTGGCAAATACGCTGTTCGACTGGATTATGACCAATCTTGGCGCAATTATTCTGACAGGGACATTCGTTGCCGTGGTATTCGTAGTATATTTGATGGTATCGAAATACGGCAGGCTGAATCTTGGAAAGGAACGCCCATCCTTTTCCAAATTCAAAATCTTCAACATGATCTTCTGCTCCTCGTTCGGTGCGTCCGCTTTGTATTGGTGTTTTACGGAAGTCATGTTCTACTATAACTCGTCTATGCTGGGTCACGAAGCGCAAAGTGACATGGCAGGGGAATATGCGATGGCATACAACCTATTTCATTGGGGTGTTCCGGCCTGGACACTGTACGCGATCTGCGCACTGCCTTTCATTTACTCCTTTTACATAAAAGGGCATAGAGACTTTTCGTTAAGCGCTGCATGCAATACGATATACCATGGAAAGATCGGCAAAGGAGGCAGGACCATTGTCGATGTCATCTTCATCTTTGCCTGCATCGGTTTATCCAGCATCAGCCTGGGGCTGGCAGTCCCGCTGATATCGGAGTGCCTGTCGGCTTTAACTGGATGGCAGCCGGGAATCACCATGAGTATCGGTATCTTAGTTGTAATCACGGTCATCTTTACCGCTTCTGCGGCTTTGGGACTTGAAAAAGGAATTTCACGTTTGAGCGACTTTAATGTATACATTTTCATCGGACTTCTGATATATATTTTCTTTGTAGGAAACCCTATATTCACTTTGGACTATATCACAGACGGCATGGGGCTGATGGTTACTGAGTTTGTCAGAATGTCCTTCTCGACAGATCCGATCGCACATGGGGGCTTCCCACAGATATGGACCGTCTTCTACTGGGCATACTGGCTGTTGTTCGGACCAGGTATGGGTGTATTCATCGCAAGAGTTTGCAAAGGACAAACCCTACGAGATACCTTGATTATCACGCTGGTGGCAGGCCCCGCTGGCTGCTGGCTGATGCATGGCATTACACAGTCCTATGTCATGAACGCACAATTGAAGGGGACGATCAACGCAGCAGAGATGATAGCCAATGGGCAGGACAACCAGCTCATCATTGAAGTGTTCAAGTCCACTCCGCTTCCGATGATCGCAATTGCGGCATTTACCATTGTTGCGATTACCTTTATGGCGACAACGATGGACAGCAATGCATTTACCCTTGCGTCGGTATCTTCTAAGATTGACAAAGCGGATAATCCTCCGCAGACGTTCAGAATCTTCTGGTGTGTTATTTCCGCAGCCCTGCCAATTGCGTTGATCAGTATTAATGCGGAATTGAACACAATCAAGACGATTGCACTGATCCTATGCGTGCCGCTTGGAATCCTATTTGCGGTGATCAATGTAAAAATGTTTAAAAACATGAGAAAAGAGTTTGGAGGTATGACAAAAGAAGAGCTGTCAGCTTACTATCCTCCAGATGAAGAATGATTAAAAAGTAGCAAAAAGGGAAGCCTAATGCATTGTGGCAGGCTTCCCTGTATTGAATTATAGAAGTAATGGAGTATCCTATGACGAATGCAATGACGGACAATTCTCCAGAATACATTTTGTATAATGGAAATTTTATCACAATGGATGACGAACAGGAAACATGTAATGCCGTCGCCATAAAAGAAGGAAAGATTATTACCACCTATCATGACGATGAAAGTGAAATAAAGAGAGGATTCCAGACGAAATTAATCGATTTAGACAGGAAGACTGTGCTGCCTGGTCTGATTGATTGTAATGTACACCTCATTCAGGGCGGACTGCAGAAATATTGTATCGAAGTTTATGCTGATACGAAAAAGGAATTTCTCGAAAAATTGAGCGATGAGATTACGTGTTTTGAGAATGACGAATGGGTATGGTGTGTCGGCTATAATGACACACTGGAAGAGCTGACACGTTGGGATTTGGACAAAGTATCTGTCACACATCCGATCGTTATCAGTAAGACGGAGTTTCATATTACTATTGTAAACACCCTGGCTTACAGGCTGCTGCAGATTCCGATCAGTGTGACGGGAACAAAACGTGATGATGACGGCGTGCCGACTGGAGCGCTAGGCGGCGAGGCCAGCGGGTTTGCAAGAAGAAAGTTGTTTGTAAACTTGGTCAGTGACAGGCTTCGGAACCGAATTCTGGAGGAGATGGATCACGAACTCATTGCCAACGGGATTACGACGGTGAATGCCATGGAGGGCGGTCCCTTTTTCGCGGACAACGATATCTATGCTGCGAACAAATATACAGCGGAAGGCATTGCGGATATCCTGTTATTTCCGCAGACAATGGACGTTAATGTGGCGATAGATCACCAACTGCCTCGTATCGGTGGCAATATTTACCTCGATGGTTCTATCCGATCAAAGACGGCAGCGATTCTCACGAATTATCAAAATGAAAGCCACAATGGAATCCTCTACTATTCCCAAGAGGATGTGGATACCTTTATCCTATCTGCGCACAGACGTGGACTGCAGATTGCGATTTCCTGTATTGGAACAAGGGCGATAGAACAGGCGCTTAATTCTTTTGAGAAAGCTTTTCGCATTGCAGGAAAGAATCATCACAGACACCGTTTGGAACTTTTTGTGCTGCCAACTGAAGAACAAATTAAGAGAGCGATAGATTTAAATTTGATTTTTTCCATGCGCCCTAATTATGATAAGCTATATGCGCAAAAAGGAGGAGCGTATGAGCAAACCATAGGGGAACGCAGAAAGCAATGCAATCCTTTGGCCAGCATCATCAAAGCCGGCGGGATCATTTGCTGCGGATCAGAACATAGTGTGACGCCGCTGAATCCTTTTATGTCAATCGAAGCATGTGTTTTGCATAACCAGAAAAAAGAACGGCTTTCTATTTATGAAGCGTTGAAAAGTTATACTGTGAATGCAGCTTATGCAAATTTTGCTGAAGATAGAATCGGAAAAATAAAGGCAGGATATGATGCGGATTTAATCGTAATCAGTGAAGATCTCTTTCGCGTGCGGAAAGAGGATATCGGGAAAATAAAGACATTGATGACGATGAAAAGGGGAAAAATTGTTTATTACGAAAGAGGCGGATTATGAGAATGGAAATCCAATTAATAGGTAATCCAAAGATCAAAGTCAACGGCGTCGAGTCTTTTACCAGAATGAGCAAAAGACTCTTAGGACTAATTTTTTTCCTTGCCGCAAATAAGGAGAAATCTGTTTCAAAGAGCAGGTTATGCGAACTCTTTTGGTATGATATGGACGACGAAAGTGCGCGGGCAAATTTGCGGCAGGCTCTTTTTTTGATCAAGAAACATATCAATGAAGAGGAAGCCTGTGATGGTGAGGAGCTCTCGCTGATCATCTCTGAGGTCAATGCCTGTAAGATAAACAGCGAGATTGATGTATGGGTTGATATGGCGGAGTTCAGAAAAGCGATGGAAAATGCAGGTACGGCAGACAGCCTGGAGAAAAAGATAAACTACTATGACAAGGCGTTAACCTTGTGCACGGGAATCTTCCTCGATGATTTTTATATCAAAGGAAATTCAGCCTTTGAGGAGTGGATTATTTTAGAAAGAGAGAACCAGAACCGATTACTTGAACAGGCATGCAGAAGTCTGGCTGCGGCGTATCAAGAGAGCGGAGATTTTGATCATGCGATATTCTACCTGAAGAAATTGCTGGATATTGACCCGCTGCTTGAAGATGTCCATTTACAGCTGATGAAAGCGTACTGTAAAAACAAAGAAAGAGGGAAAGCCATAAGTCAGTTTCAACAATGTGTGAAGATCCTGTCCAAGGAGCTGAATATCGGTCCAATGCAGGAGCTGAGGAATTTCTATGATTCAATTATAGATGATGGCAACGCGCATGGCCAGAAAAATCTCGAACCGTCGCTCCATGAAGGAAAGACAATTCGAATTAGTATAAAGCATGGGAATTTTGATATCGAATATGGGGACATCTATGAAGCACTGCGTTTTTTAGTGGAGGAAGATGAGTTGATACCATCGTATTTGAAACTGGGGCTTTCAAAGATTTACCCGGAATATTCTCCCTATTCTATCAGACAAATTGAAGACGAATATTTTGCATTTACTGTCAGGAAACTACTGGAAGAATTGTCAAACGAATATGAGGTTCTATTTGAAGTCAGCGATAGAGACAAGCTGGACGAAAAATCGAAGATGGTAACCGATTATCTACAGGGCTGCTACGGAAAGCAAGACAACAGGAAAAACTTTAAACTGATCTTTCATACAAATTACCAGCACGGAGGCAAAAATGAATGTTAGAAAAACTGCGGTAATATTTGCAATTCTGGCGGGGGTTTTATGGGGAACGACAGGTGTTTTTGTAAGGCTGTTAAGTGAAACGGGGATGAACGAATTTACCGTTCTAGGGACAAGAGTGACGATTTCTGCATTGGTTCTTCTCGCACATATAGCTCTGAATCGTAAAGTAAAACTACAGCTACAAAAAAGGGACGTGGGTCTGTACTTAGGTGGTGCAATCATAGGAAACTTTGGCCTTTGTATTTTTTCCATCATCGCCGTAAAACATTTGAGCCTGTCCTTTGCGGCGGTACTGAGAGATATGTATCCCTTTATCGTCATGTGTATAGCTGCCGTTTTATTTAAAGAAAAAAATACCAGGAAGAAAATGATATGCATGTTGTTTGCATTTTTTGGCTGTGTTCTAATAAGTGGAATATTTGATGGGAATCATTTGACGATGGACAGCATCGGTTTGCTAGCGGGTATTTTATCTGCGTTTAGTTACGCAGCCTATAGCATTTTTACCAGAGTTTTGCAGGAGAGGGGGAATCATGCACTGACCATTACCCTATATTATATGATGATAGCGACAGTAATGCTAATGCCTTTGATTGAATGGGAAAAGGTGGTTTGCTTTGTTTCCGATGCCCCGTTCATACATAGTGGCTTTTTGATTTTACATGGGCTATGCACAGGGGTCATCCCGTATATTTTGTATGCCAAAGCGCTGCACTATCTGGAGGCAGGGAAAGCGGCGGCATTATCAACCTCTGAACCCGCTGCAGCCATGGTATTTGGATTGCTTTTCTACGGTGAAGTTCCGACAGTTATCGGTATGGGCGGCATAGTGATCGTGATGACGGCGCTGATATTTCTATGTCTCGATAAAGAAAGCAGGTATATAAATGAATGACGGATTGAAATACGATAGTTTATTTAAGAATGGGAAAATATTCACAAGTGATGATACCAACTTATATGCGTGTTCCTTCGCGGTCAAAGACGGAAGGATTGCTTGGCTGGGGACGAATGAGGAAGCGGAGCTGATAGAGGGTTCATCGAAAAAGAGTGTTGATCTTGAGGGGAAAAGAGTGATACCAGGTATCGTCGATGCCCACATGCATGCAATCATGATGGCTGAGTATTTGAGAATGATAGCCGTACTGCCCCCAGAAATTCTTTCCATTGAAGCGCTCATCACCGCAATAAAAAGAGAATGCAGCAAAGTGCCAAAGGGCAAAGTGGTATGGATTCAAGGCTGGGGATATGACGAGGGGAAGCTTAAGGAAAAAAGAGCGCCACAGAGATATGACCTTGATAAAGGGTCTGAGGCTCTGCCAGTTGTGATAACCAGAACCTGCATACATATCATTGCTGTAAACAGCAAAGCAATTGAAATAGCTGGAATAACAAAAGAAACACCAGATCCTGAGGGCGGAAAGATAGGGAGGGATGAAGCTGGCGAGCCAAACGGTTTATTTTATGAGAATGCCAGATTCCTTATTACAAAACATATCCCACAGCCCACAGATGAAGAAATTGCAGATAACCTCGCTCACCTGGATGAGATGTTGTTAGCTCAGGGCATCACTTCGATATCCGAACTTGGGGAATTTGGCGAATATGATTTCGACTCTATTTTTGACCATGCAATAAAAAAAGGGATGAAGTCGAGAATAACGGCGTATTACTTATGGGAGCAGATCAAGCATCTGCACCAATTTCAAATTGCACAACAAGATATGGATCCACAAAGACAGTATAGAATAGCCGGAGTGAAACTGATTGGTGATGGAAGTATCTCTGGCAAAACAGCGTGGGAATATGAACCTTTTTTAGATGGGGAGTATGGCATGCCCACATGCACAGAAAAAGAACTTGAGGAAGCGATCGCCTTTTGCAAGGACAACAAGTGCCAGCTGGCAGTGCACGCTATGGGTGCAAGGATGATTGACCGTGTTATAGACCATGTATCTATGGAGGCTCCATGGACAGCAGGACCGCATGTAAGAATAGAGCATGTAGCAGAACCGACAAAAGAAGCAATCCAGGGAGCAGCTCAAATGGGTATCGGCTTTGTCACCCAGCCCATATTCCTCTATTGCGAAATAGAGAGTTATCTTGAGAACCTGGGGAAGGAGAGAACAAAAGAGTGCTATCCGATCAGAGACTGGATTGAGGCAGGCGTCAGGTTTTGCTTTTCTTCGGATGCACCGGCAACTTCCTGGGCAAATCCCTTTGCGCCATTTGTCAATCTTAAGGCGGCAGTCATGCGAAAATCTTGGAATGGAATGGACACTGGGCAGCGGCATAAGATAGAGATAGAGACTGCAATCAAGCTTTACACGAAAGAGTCAGCAGAAATACTGGGGCTGGTGGATGTTGGCATGATAAAAGAGGGCTATGCCGCAGACTTTATTGTCTTGGATAGGGACATGATAAAAATTCCTCCTGAAGAAATCGATCAGGTGAAGGTGTTGGCGACGTTTATTAAGGGAGAGAAGGTGTATGATGCGGAATCTTAACTGACGGTCAACCCGTGGCTGGGTGCAATACTACCTCTTGGATAGTCAGAAAGAATAAATCTTCCCTAACTGATGGAATTTAGTACGGTTCTGTGCTATGATAGTAATTAACAAAAGATTCGAATATTTGCATTCGTAGGGAAGGGAGCACATGATATGTATCTCGGCGATTTAAACGTTAAGATATTCAGCCAAACCTTTGATTTAGAGGCGCTTTTAAGAGGAACAGATTTGCCAGAGCATTTGAACTTTGAGATTGGGACCTGTACTGAAGTTGGGGAATGGGGTCATTCCGCTGGAGAAGTTGTTTTTTGGGACAATCCTTCAGCAGGTCAGATTTCAGCTTTTAAAGATAGAAGTCCGATACAACCTATATTAGTCGCCTGTGTTGAGCCGGACCAGATAGAAGCGCTGGGGGACGAACTGATGCTTGCAGACGAGGTGTGGGAGAAGCCATACCATCAGAAGCTGACAGCATTGCGATTTCGCAAGCTCCTGGAAATGGCACAAGGCCGCTGGCGCAGCAAGATCAACGAGATCTGCCTGGATACTCTCATTGAATGTATGCCGGATATGGTCTGGTTCAAAGACCTGGAAGGCAGCCATGTAAAGGTAAACAGCGTATTTTGTCAGACTGTGGGAAAACCGAAAGAAGTTGTTACAGGCAGAGACCACTGCTTTATCTGGGATATATCAAAAGAAGAATTTGAAAAAGGGCAGTTCGTCTGCAAAGAGACAGACGAATTTGTCATGACGAAGCGAGAAAAATGTTTTTCTACTGAGAAAGTCAGCAGTCAGCATGGAATGCGTCAATTCAATACTTATAAGGCTCCAGTTATCGATGATCAGGGAATTTTGCTAGGTACTGTCGGAATCGGTCACGATATTACGGCTCTGGAAAATATGAGCGCCGAATTGGAACTGATATTGCGGAGCATGCCTTTTGCCATTTTGGTGTGGAATGAAGAAGGGACCATTATCAATAGTAATGAGAAATTCGAAGAATATTTTGGAATCAAAAAAAGTGAGATTATAGGGCAGAAGTCTGCAATATGGGGAAAGAATATCCTAAAGGACGTCAAAGTCATGAACGATGCAGGCTATAGAGAAGCGAAAGTATGCTACGATGGTCAGGAAGACGGTCTACGTATCCTGGAAATCAATGAAGTGCCGATACAAGATGTTTTCCACAACGAGGCAGGCAGGCTGTGCATCTATAGGGATATCACGAAAGAGAGAGAACTGGAGGAAAAGATTATCAAAAGTTCAAACTCTGATTTTCTAACGGGCCTCAATAATCGTAGGAGTTTTTATCAGTATATCCGTGAGAACAGACACTTCCAGGAACTGGCACTGCTATACGTTGACCTGGATCAGTTTAAATATATAAATGATACTTATGGCCATAAGGTAGGAGATGAAGCGTTGGTGATAACAGCTGAACTGCTCAAAGAATGCTTTCCGGAGGATTTCATTGCCCGTATCGGCGGAGATGAGTTTCTGATTACAAAGTTAGGGGAATTTACGGAAGAAGAATTGGCTGAAGCGGCTGCCCACTTTCTCGAAAAAATGGGACAGACCTTTGCCAGCTCGGCATGTTTCCAGATGCTATCGGCCAGTATCGGGATTTCCAGCGGCAAAAATGCAGATATCGACATCGACGAGTTGATCAGGCAGAGCGATGCCGCACTGTACGAAGCCAAACAGACAGGCCGGGCAAGGTACCGATTTTATGCGAAAAACGGTAAATAAATATTAGATCATAGATTCGAAGATATCTAGTTAACTGACACTTGACTAGATATTTTATTTAGAAGACACTTTTAATAGGAATGATTAAAGGTATCTTAATGACAAAATGTATAATGTGTAGGGAAAAGTGAATTTCTACACAATTCGGCTTGCATCAAACTTCCTTATCCGTGCAAAATATAGAGTACGAAATTTGCTTTTTCGTGATAAGGATGATATTCTTAAAAAGAGCAGTCTATAAACACTTATTAAAATGGAAAATAAAGAAGAGAAAGAATTTGCTGCAGCGGGCACCGATTATACTTTTATTCTCGATCGGGTGCTGTAAATCGTGCCAGTATACACGGCGACGTTTTGCAGCAGACAAAAGGAGGCAAAATGAAATATACGGAAGAATTACTCGATTTTTTATATAGGAGTCCATCCTGCTTTCACGCGGTGGACGAGATCAAAAACAGTTTAGAGGCGGCAGGGTTCAAGCTGCTCGATGAAAGCGAGAAATGGCAGATCAAAGCCGGCGGCAGATATTTTGTCGTGCGAAATCACTCCTCTATCATTGCACTGGATATACCGGAGAACCCGGAAAAAGGTTATCGCATCATGGCGAGCCACAGCGACTCGCCCTGCTTTAAGATCAAAGAGAATCCAGAGGTCGCAGTAGAGGACAAGTATATCAAACTAAACGTGGAGAACTACGGCGGCATGATTTACAGCTCCTGGTACGACAGACCTCTCTCTGTGGCAGGCAGAATCGTCTGCGATGACGGCAGCGGCGGGCTTACGGAGCGGTTGGTCAACATCGACAGAGACCTTCTGATCATACCGAATCTGGCTATCCATATGGACCGGGAAGTCAACACAGGATACAAGTACAATCCGCAAAAAGATCTGCAGCCCCTCTATGGCACCATTGCGTCAAAGGGCAGATTCATGGAAGAAGTGGCTGTGGCAGCAGGGACAAAAGCCGAGTCTATTGTCGGTCACGACCTGTTCCTCTATCAAAGAGGGCGGGGAACTGTGCTGGGCGGCAACGAAGAGTTTTTGGCAGCACCAAAGCTGGATGATCTGCAATGCGCTTTTTCCTCATTAAAAGGATTTACGGCGGCAAAGGAGAAAAAACATGTATCGATCCTCTGTGTCTTTGACAATGAGGAGACGGGAAGCGGAACAAAACAGGGCGCAGCTTCCAGCTTTCTCTACGACACCCTGCAGAGGATTAATGCAGCACTGGGAAAGTCTTATGAGGACTATCTCATTGATTTGTCGGAAGGATTTATGATTTCTGCGGACAATGCTCACGGGCTCCATCCTAATCATCAAGATAAGTCCGACCCAGTCAACAGACCCGTCGTAGGCGGCGGTATCGTCATCAAATTTAATGCTGCACAGAAATATTGCACGGATGGAGTTTCCGCAGGGATCTTCCGCCAGATCTGCAAGAGGGCAGGAGTGAAGACGCAGACCTATGCCAACAGATCAGATATTGCGGGTGGTTCTACCCTGGGAAATCTTTCAAATGTGATGGTTCCAATAAAAAGTGTAGACATCGGTTTGCCCCAGCTTGCCATGCATTCTGCCTGGGAGACAGCGGGCGTTCAGGATACTGAGGATATGATTACGATGGCTGAAGCATTTTTTAGGGAGTAAAATTTGAAGAAAAACGCACAGGACCTATAGTAAAAGCATATACTGTTATTGCTTTTAAAGCAAATAGGAGGTTTTGCCATGGACCCTATTTCTCCATGTGTTTGCAATACCAATGTTGGTTTATGATTTCAGTGGGGCGTCTACTTCAGTTGCAGGTCAGTACGATACGGCTGTAACAGTCAACGGAACCCCGGTTTTGAATTCCATTGCACATATTACCATGGCACCTGATAATTTATACGAGATATCCCGCAGAGCAGTGGTGCTGCTGAATGTTGGCGATAATTTACAGGTGACAGTGCAGGCGTTTACGCCAGGTCAGTTTATTGTTGGGGGTAACACGTCGCAATTGATCGTGCACAGGATTGGTATAGCGAGCACAGTTAAATTAATTTAAGTCAAAATTACAAACACCGGTGCTGTTTTAGTACCGGTGTTTTTGTGCACAACGATAGTTTTTTGAAAAAATAAAAGAAAGGACTTGCAATATGAAATTGAATATCATATAATCAAATCTGTAAGCATTTCATTTGATACGGGGCATTAGCGCAGCTGGGAGCGCACCACACTGGCAGTGTGGGGGTCAGGGGTTCGAGCCCCCTATGCTCCACCATTTGAACATTGAAAATCCAACGGTTATAGCCGTTGGATTTTTTATACCTACATTTTACCTACATTTTTTATTTGCTGTATAGCATTAATTTGATGGTTTAGCTGCTCAAGTAGCTAACTCGTTTTATATGTTTATGATTTCACACCTATGAAGGATAGTAAAGCCCCATGGGTGTAACGGGTTTTCCATTATAGAAGGAAAGAGGAGACCAGATGGCATATTTTGCAGTCATTGACACAGAAACCAACTGGCATGATGAAGTAATGTCAATCGGGGTGGTTATCGCAGATTCCGATTCATTTGAACCTGTTTCTTCAAGGTACTGCATCATAACACCTGCGTATAAGGTTGGAGGGATGTTTTCCGACACTTTGTTTTTCAAAAATGAGAAAATGAACTTTGTATGTTCACGGAAAAATGCCGTATACCATTTGAAAGGCTGCTTTGAAGAATATGGAGTTACTGCCATTTTTGCATACAATGCTTCTTTTGACTATCGGCATCTGCCAGAACTGTCATCTTTTGCATGGTATGATATTATGAAGTTAGCAGCGTACAGACAGCATAATCCGAAAATCTCAAGAACTTCTGACTGCTACAGTACAGGCCGCTTAAAGCGGGGCTATGGAGTTGAAGCTATTTTGAGATTGCTCAGTGATGATATGACATACTGCGAACAGCATAATGCGCTGACTGACGCATTGGACGAATTGAAAATAATGACGTTACTGCAGCACAAACTGGACAGATATGTGCAGATTTGACAGACGCTCCAAATACATACTTTATATACAAATCAGAGGCACATTATAACTGATGACAGAAACAAAGGGACAGCAAAATCCCCGCCACTGGGACGGGGATTCTGCCTGCGATATTTAGTATTTAATTAAGAAAGAACGTTCAAAAGTTTGTGCGTAACCTATCTCCTTTTGACAATATCAGTATAGCGCCAAAGTGTGATGATTTTAAGAAGAAATTTGGGCGCTTCGGTGTAGATTAAGCGAATGCATATTTCTTATTAGGAGCACTACATTGGAAATCGCAATTGCTACTATGTAGCCATATATATTAAGGGATGGAATACCTGTAAAAATGATAAGGCAGATCAAAAGCAGCAGCTGCTGGAACAAGGAGTTGCGGAAAGACTGCGCTTCCTGTCCGATGCTGATCATCAGGCTTGTGGTCGTGCCGGTGACGTACAGCAAAGGGGCGCAGAGCCCGGCAAATCGGATCATCCAGGTCAGATCGCTTCTCTTGTAGAAAAACATGCCCATTTCGTCTGCCAGAAACCAGAAGACGATGCCTGTGACCAGACCGATAGTTAAGGCTGTCAGCAGCGATCTGTGAATCAGCCGGTTCCCCTGATAGGATTTTCCCGTGGCCATCATGGTGGATATCTTCGGCACGACGATGGAACAAGTGGAAGCCACCAGAATCATCGGATAATTCATCAGAGGAAAAACCATGCCTTTGTATTTGCCCATCAAAGTCAAAGCTTCAGCAGCAGTGTAGCCGATGGAGCAAAGTCTTGATTTGACGATGACGGAAGAAAAGGCGTTGACAAATTCCATCAGACACTGCGTCAGACAGATGGGCGCAGCGCCTTTGATCAAAGGCTTTAACGTGCTGCCGATGTAAGCAGACTTCATCTTCAGCGGGGGAACTTTCGGTTTTGTTTTCTTGTAGTAAATCATCAGGAACAAAACGCTCTGCATTTCGCCGATGGCGTAGCAGAGGTAGATCAGCGTAACCGGAGGAAAAGACGTTTTGTTGAGACAGAATTTGATCAGGCAGTACAGAATGGGAAACCTGAGGATCTTTTCGCTGATATTGATGGCTGAGGGGACTTTGATCTTGGCCAGGCCGAGGAAATGTCCTTTGACGATATTAGATATGGACATGAGGATCATCAGCGGACAAGTCGCCAAAATCGTATAGGTCAGTGAGGAGTCTCCCAAAAACCAGGTCGCAATGGGTTTTGCTGTCAGAAAAACAACGCCCACCAGGAACAGGGACCAAAGAAAACTGAATGCTGTGGAGATTTTGATGCTGATATCCATCTCTGCATAATTTCGGAAATGCTGATGCTTCGCCGATATCTTTGATATGGTGACCACCAGTCCTTCGGTCATGAAGGAGAGGAACAGACAGTTGATCGGTGAGACCAGACTGAGCAGTCCCAAACCTTCTGCACCGAAAATCCTGGACAGATACATATTAAATATGAACTCGATCAGGCCGATGATCAAATTGGATATGGCCAGAACGATGATATTTTGCTTTACTTTTCCTAAGAACATATAAACACCATGCTTTTTCAATATGTTAATATGTATTAGGAAAGAGCTTGGTCTATTCTCTATTCTTCAAATTATTTGTCAGAAAAGAGGGGCGTGGAAAGATATCGGTCTCCACTATCAGGCAGCAGGACGACGATGTTTTTGCCCGCGTTTTCTGCTCGCTGTGCCAGCTTGAGTGCGGCAAAGAGGGCGGCACCAGATGAAATTCCGGCCAGCAGTCCTTCTGTGCGGCCCAGCATTCTGCCCGTCTCAAAGGCGTCTTCGTTTTCTACCAAAATCACTTCGTCGTAGACTTCCGTATTGAGGACTGATGGGACAAAGCCCGCCCCGATGCCCTGGATCTTGTGGGGACCGGCTGTGCCCTTTGAGAGCAGGGGTGAAGCTGCCGGCTCAACGGCTACGATTTTGATCTGTGGGTTCTTGGCTTTGAGGTATTCGCCGACACCCGTAATGGTGCCGCCGGTTCCGATGCCGGCGACAAAGATATCGACTTCTCCATCGGTGTCCTGCCAGATTTCAGGTCCGGTGGTCTCTCTGTGCACCGTTGGATTGGCGGCGTTTTCGAACTGGCCGGGGATGAAGGCGCCTGGGATCTCCGCTGCCAGTTCCTTCGCTTTAGCAATGGCCCCTTTCATTCCCTTGGCACCGTCGGTGAGGACCAGCTCCGCGCCATAGGCTTTCATCAAAGCGCGCCTCTCGGCTGACATGGTTTCCGGCATGACGATGATGACCTTGTAGCCCTTGGCTGCTGCCATGGCGGAAAGCCCGATGCCCGTATTGCCGCTGGTCGGTTCGATGATGGCATCGCCTGGCGAGAGAAGGCCCCGCTTTTCCGCATCTTCGATCATGGCTTTGGCAATCCTGTCTTTGACGGAACCGGCAGGATTGAACATCTCCAGTTTCGCGATGATGGAAGCCTTGAGGTCATAGTTTTTTTCTATATTAGCCAGTCTCAGCAGCGGTGTGCCGCCTGCCAGCTGATCTGTTGATTGATAAATTCTTTTCATTTTGTATCATCTCCTTTATGATTTGACAGCATCAAAGGCCTGTGCCAGGTCAGCGATGATGTCCTCGATGTGTTCTGTGCCCACGGAAAGCCGGACGGTCTGCGGCTTGATGCCTGCTGCCAGCAGTTCCTCACTGGAAAGCTGGGAGTGGGTGGTAGAAGCAGGATGAATCACCAGGGACTTCATGTCGGCTACATTGGCGAGCAGAGAGAATAGCTTCAGAGATTCTGTGAACCTCTTCGCATTTTCCTCGCTGCCTTTGATTTCAAAGGTAAAAATAGAACCGCCGCCCTTTGGATAAAACGCCTCGTACAGCTCTTTTTCCCTTCCCGTTGCCAGAGAAGGGTGATGGATCTTTTCCACCAGGGGGTGTTTTGTCAGAAAATCCACCACCTGCAGAGCGTTGCTGACGTGGCGTTCAACGCGGAGGGATAAAGTTTCCAGTCCCTGCAGCAGCAGAAATGAATTGAACGGCGACAGGCAGGCACCTGTGTCTCGGAGCAGAGTGGTGCGGATTTTCATAATGTATGCCAGATTTCCGCAGGCTTCTGTGAATCTGACGCCGTGGTAGGACGGATTCGGTTGGGAAAGACCTGGAAATTTGTCTGTGGCTGTCCAGTCAAAGGCACCGCCGTCAATGATGAGACCGCCCAACACGGTTCCGTGGCCGCCGATGAACTTTGTCGCGGAGTGGACGACGATGTCAGCGCCATGTTCTAAAGGCCGGAACAGGTATGGCGTGGCAAAGGTGTTGTCCACGATGACGGGAATGCCGTTTTTGTGGGCGATGGCTGACACTGCCTCCAGGTCGATAATATCGGAATTGGGATTACCCAGGGATTCCAGGTAAATGACTTTGGTGTTTTCCTTGATGGCGCGGGCAAAGTTTTCCGGGTCGCTGCCGTCTACAAAGGTGGTGGTGATGCCGTAGTCGGAAAGGGTATTGGCAAAGAGATTGTAAGTGCCGCCGTACAGGCTGCCGGAAGATACGATGTGGTCGCCTGC
>UMIU01003107.1_pt1 | contig 20652 bp, 20 predicted proteins | sample 1965871 | NCBI WGS metagenome assembly UMIU01 (sample SAMEA4836132, study PRJEB28245) | human gut metagenome | biome: gut microbiome; material: fecal sample | place: Denmark | collected 2008
CGTCGCTTTAATAAGGCAAACACTGTTTGGATTAAAGTAACTAGGGGAACTGAATTATTTAAAGAAGACAATCCACATCAAATTAAAGAGTATTTGAAAATTTTGAATAAAAAGGCAATAGATGGCGAAAAAATTAAAGTGCGTTTTCTCATGATTATACCATGTTGGAAATTGAAACATGTGCAGGATCGTTATGATTCGCATAAAGAAGATTATGAAGACCATAAAGATTTTTTGAAATCTTGGTATCAGACTATACATAATATTGAAACATTCGAGAGCAATAAATTACGGATAGAAACCAGGTTTTATACTGGAAAACATTCTCATTGGAGATTCTATATTTTTAAAGAAGAAATAGATAGGGCAAAGAGGGGGAGATCAGATATTATTTTGTTTAATAGCTATGACCCAAAGAAGTCTGGAACTGGAATACCGATGTATAAGGTAACAGGGAAAAACAATAACAATAATATTGGTGATTTTATGGTTCGGTATTTTGAAGAAATTTGGGATGAGTCTTTAACAAAAGAACAGTTTCAGGTGATAGTGCAAAGCGAAGAATGCACCAGAACGTTCTGTGAGAGATGTGAAATCAATAGCTGTAAGGAATGTAAGGTAGATACTTGCAAGAGTTGTGAATTAAACGACTTTTGTAAAAAACAGGTTGATTCTATAACTAATGCAGGGAGGTCATAGATGAACACATATATTGCGGAAGTTGCAGGGAAAGATAGTGTTGCTGCAATCTTGAAGTTTGGTCGTGAAAATCCAGGAAGTGAAATTTTACCCACGGTCGTTTTTACAAGTACAGAGTATGGGGACAAATCAATATATAGAAATTCTATTTTGTTTCTACAGAATGAATTACAGAAACATGATGTCGTGGTCCATGATGAGATTCTGCTTCAAAACAGCGAATTATGGAATGTTTTAAATGCCCGATATCAGTATTTAATTTATCAGAAATATTGTTTTTTCACGCCCTGTATTATGTGCCATTTGTATACGCACCTATTAAGGATTCCTGTTTACAAAAAATATGGCGCTAACGGATTAATAACAGGAGAAAGAAAGTCGCATTCTGGAATAGTTAAATTGAATCAACACATAAAAACAATACATCTGTTCCAGGAGATGTTTTGTAAATTAGGAATTTACTTAATTCAGCCATTACTCGAAATTGAGGATACAAAAGTAATTGATGAAATTATTGCAAATAAAAACATAATTACTCATGCGAATGATGTAAAGTGTGTCTTATCTGGGAATACATTTGGATTTTCTTTGGTGCAGAAAGAAAATTTATTACTCCTGGAAGATTATATGAAGGAGTTTGTCAGCACAGTAGGAGAGTTTTGTATACAGCGTATTAATAGAAATGGGGAAATTCCCCTCACAGAACTAGATAATTGGATTAGGAGGCAGCTGAATGAGTGATGTGATTAAATACAAAGGGGACTTATTTCAAGTAATACAAAGGAGCAAGAAATGTTATGTTCCGTTAGTTGAGAGGGAACAGGAGATTGACCTTGTGTATGAGTTGGTGAAGCGACCTCCTGGGGTACGTGCAATTGTTGTAAAAGATGGGCAGGTGTTATTAAATAAAGAGTATCGTTATGAACTTGATGCCTGGGACTTTAGGCTTCCAGGGGGGAAGGTCTTCGATTCACTAGATGCTTTTTCACAAATAGAAGAATGCAAACTGATGGATTTGGTTAAGAAGAAATTGGTTGAAGAATTAAGAGAGGAAGCTGACATTGAGACGAGAGAATTTACGCTATTCGATTATTCACAAGCAGGTCTGACTGTTGAATGGGATTTATACTACTTTTTAGTGAGTGATTTTGAATTGATTACATTTAATACACAGAAAGTAGAACGGAAAGGCGAATGGGAATTTATTCAACAGTGTTGGTTGGACTATGATACCGCATTACAGTATTGTCTGCAAAAAAAAATAATGGAGGAGCGTAGTGTAGCTGTTCTTCTGAGGTTTTTACTTTTGGAAATGAGCAAAGGTGTTGAAAGTCATGTGTCAGAGTCATAATTATCATTGGAACACATGGCGGGAACGAATAAAGTTCTTTACTGTGTTTCTACACTACGGGATAAAGCTCAATCTTTTTAATGGAAAAATAACCTTCCTGCCTTTTAAGAAAAAGTGTTGCTGTAGTCAATTAAAATTGATTCGACATGGAGCCACGCTAGCAGTAGATCTTCGAGAGTTTATGAGTAACACTTCAGAAAACAGCAGTTTATCTGAAAAAGGGATACATCAGTTAGAGATCATATCTTCTCAGATAAGAAAAGATATGCCAGATATTGTGATAGTGGCACCTTTGAAGCGCACACAGGATACTTGGAATATTTTAAAATATAAATTAAATTGTGATGTTGAAGTAGTGCAGTGTGATTATCTAGTGGGAATTAATAATAGTGTTTGGGCAGGAAAAACATTTGAGGAACTGCACGAAGAAGAACTTTGGCTTTTTTTGCGACGGGAGTGTGACCATAATACTTTGGTTAAAACAGAAGGTGGTGATAGCTGGGGAGATGTGATATATAGGTGTATTAAGGTATTCGAGGTTTTGAATGATAAATATGGGGACAAAAAAGTATTACTAATTAGTCAAGGGAGTATTTACCAGGCTTTTAAGATTCTTTTGCATCTGTGTCATGAACCTTGGGATGGATATTCTGCGGAGAAGATGTTCCACCTCTCTCAAAGTGGAACAGATGTTGGATATGGAAAAATAATAAAATTAATATAGCGTATGAAATTATTATTAGTAGAAAGATTTTATGAATGTGTAGTTAGCAAGGAAAATTCGATAATTGGCAATAATACAGTGATTCGATTAGATTACATCATTAGTGAAATCAGTCTTATGCGAAATCATGGCGGTGGCGCGGTAATCGATGCGATGTGGGAATTCAGTGCAATTGCTGAATCGAAAAAACCCTTTTATGAAAGGATACGAAAGTTTGTAATTATGCGAAGGTGGACAATCTGGTACAAATTTCACAAGGAATGTTTTATTAAAAGTCTGTTAATAAAAGTCGAGTTTTTTGAAAAAAGCCTCTAACAAAAGGCTTTGTAGCACGCCGTAAATATTTCAAACCGATTTTGCGGACAAAATCTACATACTAGAAAGTTTATGCATAGTTTACCCATTTTCGCTGCCGTCGCTGGCGACATGGTAGTCAAAGAGTTTGCCTACAAGCAGGACAGAACCGTCATGCGAGTTTGCAATAGAGAAGTTACTGTGCGTGTCACCATTAGGGAACATGAAGTAAACGATATTGGATCTGCTGCTTACATCAATACCGACTTAAAGTGGGTTCATAAAATCACCTCCTTTGGTAATAAGATTTGAGCGTCCAACCGGCTTGGTAAAACCCATGACCATGGAGCATCAACCCCCTCGCATATAAGAATCCAGCTTAAGATGGACAGATACGGTGGCCACACTGTCGGGTGGTCGTCCATAGACTTAAGCAAACAATCAGCTGGCTTGAAGCTAACTTCCATGTCAGGGGAACAGATTATTTATAAAGTGACCATTTAGGGTCTAACAGGTGGTAAAAGAACTATTACCCGATTTGCACTAAGACAATTATATCATGGGTTTAACTAAGCTGATTGAACAAAAATAATTAAGATATCAAGGTGCATTTATGTATCTAAAAGATAATATACGGGGAGGTTTGACGATGAATGGTTTATTGGTCTTTGGTATCGCTGCAGTATTGGCGGTTTTAATTGAAATCTGTATTATATGTACAAGACCTAAATCCGATGCAAAGAAAGGGAAGGTTTTTATTGGTATGGTGATTTCGTGCCTTGTTTTTCCAATTATAACGGGAGGCATTGCTAACTATATTTATAACTTTTACTTTAATGAAAACTCTTCGGCGCTTTGGTATGAAAATATTACTGCAGTAGATGAAAAAATTATGGTAGAAAATGGTTGTGAAAATCTGAATGAATATTACGCACGTATTATTGAAACAGATGAACAATTACCAACAGGTCTTCTTTCTAAGTATTTTCAACGAATAGATACGACTAAAAATATTAGAGGTGAATCAGGTAAATATAGGTATATAGAAACTATATGTAAAGAAAATCATTCGGCACCCTCAACGGTTGTATATATAACTGAAGAGGATAAAGCAAGATATACGACTAAAAAAACAGGTAAATACGTTGATTCTGAAGAAATAGTAGACGTATTAAGACTTAACAACAGAGATACAGGTTATATCGATAAGTGCATGTTTTATTCAAGGGAGGGATCCGCAGCGGTATATTATTTGTATCAAGACTGTATTGCTGAAGAACATAATATGCTAGCTGAAACATCACCATTAGTCGAAGATATTTTTTGTGCAGAACAAAGAGTCGTAATAGGTAGTCATTCAGAACAAATGCAGCGTTTTGAAATGACTCTTATTTGTAAGAAAAAGTTGCCAGTAGAACAGTTGGAAAAAGGCAATAAACGAATATATTTAGGGAAAGGATATTACGAATTCAGTAATGGACTAAAAGAAGTTTATAGATACTTACAAACAATAGACTATGGAAATAAACGAGAACTTAAACAATTTACAGTTCTAAATTTTAGAACTTCTCCAAGATACTTAAAAAATCATCAAGGCTCGTCGTATTATAAGGCTGAGAAGATCGTGTTCTCTGATAGAAAATTATTTGATACGCAAAATACAATGTATGTTTTTTGTGGAACAGAGTATTTGAAATTAGATGACTGTCAGATATGCCACCCGTATTTTGTGTATACGGTATATCGTAATATTATTGACAGATAACATTTTATGAAGGGTTTTGATGATGGTAAGGAATTATTCGGAGATTAGGTTCAAAAGCAATGGAATACTGAATTTTTAATAGTGGCGGTAACTCGTCCAGAAATCATTGATTTAAGTATAGTAATCAATGAATGCGGAGTATATTTAGATTGTCTTCTCGCTTACGCTGGACAGAACTATGATTATAATCTTAATGAAATTTTCTTCCACGATCTCAAGATTGAAAATCCTGACGTTTATATGAATGCTGTAGGTGGAGATTTGGGAAAGACGATTGGAAACATTATTAATCGCTCTTATAATAGGTGGGTTTGGATTAAGGATACACAGAAATGGAATATGGTATTTAGTGCACATCGAGAGTGTGCGAAGAAATGTTATGGTGAACTCTATACGGGTCTTTTAATAATTGCCACAGAGGGAATTAAATATTTCTATCCCGATGTAGAGAAGGCAGCAGAAAATACACAGGAAAGTCTCCTGTTTTATTGTTTTGAGATAGAAGAAGGCGGGAATTTTCATGTGCGTACAGGTAAGTTGTTTGAGTTATTATATAAGCGCTAATTTTGAATATTATTGTCGTATCTTCTTTTAATGCAATCTAAGAAGGTGCTCATAGATAAATCAGGAGGAAACTTAATGAACCTATCAACTATTCTAATTGAACTGAATATCCCCCATGACATTATCGGCAATGACTATTTTGAGTCGCTGGGTTTTGTAAACGATGTGTCGGAGAAGGCGCTATGCTCTTTTGCTACGGAAAAAGAAGCGAGTGAAAAAATATCAGACAGCATCAGCCTCGTAATCACTTCAGACAGTGAACGGGACTCCTTTGCTGGCCGCAACCTTTGCGTTGTCAGTGATCCGGAGAAAACGTTCTTTGCCGTCCATGAGTACCTGCTGGATTGTGATAAATATCGGCGGTTTCGTTTCAAAAGTCTCATAAACCGGACGGCGAAAATCAGCTCGAATGCCTGTATTGCTGAGGAGAATGTAATCATAGGATCGGGAACTGTCATTGAAGCATGCGCTGTCATCAAAGAGAACACGACAATTGGAGATAACACGGTGGTTCGGTCGGGAAGCATCATTGGCGGGAGTGGCCTCATGCATAATCACGGAGGTGGGGTGGTTATCGGCAGCGACGTGGTAATGCAGTACAATTGCTGTATCGAAAAGGCTTTGTTCCCTTGGAAGGATACGAAGATCAGCGACGGTACTAGGATTGACAGTTTGGTACATATTGTGCAAGGGGAGTGGATTGAGCACGACGCTGTGGTACTTTCTACTATTGGACGAGCAGTGGAAACAACAAAGGATTCGGATAAAGCACAACAATAAATAACTAAGGGAAAAGGGATTAGCTGTGTTCAAAAAAACAATATTTTTCATCTTAACCTGCTCCTGCATCATCGCCATTTTCCTGTTTTCGGGGCAGGTGGCACAGTCTTCGGACGCGGTCAGCCTGGGTATTGCGGAGCGGGTTTTGACGTGGCTGACGGACTACGAGAAGCTATCTGGGGATCAGCAGCTGGCTGAACTGGTCGTTTTTAATGAGTGGGTGCGGAGCCTGGCTCATTTCGGCGTGTTTCTGGTGCTGGGCGTTTTCAACTTTGGCTTCTTTGCCAGCGTTAAAGTCAAGAGACCTGTGTTTGCAGCAGCGGCTTTGTGCGTGAGCTATGCAATCTTTGACGAGATCCATCAGGAATTTTTCGCAGATGGGAGAGCCTTTGAACTGATCGATCTGGCAAAGGACTGGTTGGGGAGTGCCCTGGGAATTTTGTTGGCGTGGACTGTGTGGAGACATTTGTCAAAAGGGAGAGACGAAAAAACATAAATAGAATGGCAAAGCAGCCTGCATTGAGAGGAGACTCTCTGTACAGGCTGCTTTTTGAAAACATACCTTTTAACTGTATATAGATTGCTTCACAGACTATAATCCTGAGTTTTACACCTAAAAATAAGCGGACGTTGAAATACCAACGTCCGAAAGTGTTTTTTAGCGTTCATTTTTTGCGTACATTCTCCACTTTTTTGTATCTGCCTTAATTTTTTCATTGTTATTTTCGTTAGGATCTGATAATCGGTGCGGAAGCCAAAGACTTCGTGAAGATCATCGGTTAAACTGGTCCTCGTATAGGTTGGAATATAGCCTTCTCCAAGCATTTCCTGTACTTCCATCCCTCGCAGTGTGCCGATGATCTTCTCGCAGCTGTAGTGTCTGCCAATGCGTTTCTCCAGGTATTTGTACATGACCAGGGAGATGAAGCAGGTGAGAAAATGAGCCCGGATGTGTTTCTCTGTCCACACATAGGCCGGCCTTGATTTGAATTCGCTCTTCATTGTCTGGAAGCACTGCTCAATCTGCCACCGCTGATGGTTGATTTCCGCAATGCCTGACGGGTCATCGTCCATCAGGTTGGTCGAGACGGCATAGAAACCGTCGTACATGGCCTCCTCTGCGATGATCTCCGCATTAATGCTCAATCTTGATTTTTCTGCAATCTCACCGTCCCGGGTGCAGGCTTCTTTTTTGATGAACTGCCGGAAGTCATGTACATTGTTCTTCTGACGTGCCGTACCGTTTTTCAGGGCTTTCTCCGCACGGGCAATCTGCCTGCCGCGAATCGCCCTGGTATAGTTCCTGTATTTTATGGAATAGGTGATGATAAGGCGTTCGTAGAAGTCATCATTGTCCACCGGGACCTCTTTGTAAAACACGGAGTCGGCATGTGCCGCTTCGTCAATGGTCCTGAGGTCATATTTCCTGTGCTTAGTCCTGCTGCCCATCAGGTACCAGCCCTCAGAGGCCAGCGCAGTAGTCCTCAGCTCCTCTTTCAGCTTCTTCAGGGACTGTGTGGTGACGAGGGACCTGTCGCTGAAGGAATTGTATCGTTTGTTGGCTTTTGAGGACAGGCCTGCATCGGTACACACGATGAACTTCGACAACTCAAAATCCTGAAGCAGCTTCTTTTCCAGAGGGCGCAGGGTAATCTGTTCACTGGTGTTTCCCGGATGGATACTGACCGTAAGCGGAATCCCGTCCTTATCGATGAACAGCCCCATCTCTACAAGGGGGAGCGGCCAGTTCTCCTTGCTTTTTCCGTATTGACGCAGCCCTTCCGCATCCGCCTCCTCGGCTTCAAAGAAGAAGTTTGTACAGTCGTAGTAGATGACGCCGGTATTCCGTTTTCCCAGTGCCAGGGAATTCCTGTACAGCTGTGCCTGGATGTCATCGGCATGGTCTGCGATGATGTCCAGTGCCCTGTACATCTGGTGCTCATCAAACTGGGGCGGCTCCAGGAGTGTTCTGGCAAACTCCAGCGTGGCAAGCTTGGATGCCGGGTGGAGGATCCTTCCGTAGCAGAGCCTGGACAGGATGGCGTCCAGGTCGTATGCGAATTTGCCGTCTTTCTGGATGCCTTCGCAGATTTTATCCAGCCTGAGCTCGTGGTAGATCATCTGCAGGAACAGATACCCCACATTGAAGGAGTATTGGTAATCTATGGTAATCAGGCTGGAAGGGGAGAGCTCGAAGGTGATGTTCTTCTGCTCTTCCTTCTCTTTTTCTGTCAGGAAGATGGCTCTTTCCCTCGCCCACTCGTCGGGATCCCTTCCGATCCTTTCGCGGATATCGTGCTCATTCCCCAGTTTTCAACGGTTATGGTGTGCTCCACACCGTGGGTGTCGTAGTAAGTTTTGATGATATAAAACAGACGGCCATTCTTTGTCTTACCGGTTCTCACTCTCATTGCGTACTGCCTCCTGCGACATTTTCTTATGTATATTATAACATAAGACGCTAATAGACGTAATACATAATTTGAAAATTTGACAAAACTTTAATTGACAAAAAAATTAAGCATTTTCAATGCTTTCAAAGATTTTTATGCTATTCAAGTGTAAAACTCCCGATAATGTGGCATACTGTATTTACATTATATGGAAGGGCGGTGATCCTATGAGTTATAAAACTACGGATGGATTGATGCGACATTTAAGAGATAATGGACTAACAATATCGGGGAGTGCGCAGAAGCGGCAATTGATTAACACAGGGTATTTTCACGGTTACAAAGGATATCGCTTCTTCAAAGATGCGGGTACTAGGTTGCCCTTTGCTTCATACAATGAAATTTATGCGACAATACAATACGACTCTGCACTTAAAGCCCTTTTGTATGGCAAAATGATGTTTATAGAGACTGCAATTAAGAATATCGTATTAGAAGGTATTTTGGTTAATGCAAATTCAGAAAGCATACAGACGATGTATGATAAAGTCGTAAGTGGGTACCATAACGCGCCGGCTACATATACAGCGGAAAAAAAGAAGAAATTACAGCAGAATAAATTAAATTTACAAAATTCGATTCAATCCAATCTTGCAAGGGCATACCGTAGCAACAACCCTAAAATCACTCATTTTTATAATAATATCGGGTATTCAGATGTCCCGATATGGGCTCTATTTGAAATAATGACGATGGGTGACTTAGGGAATTTACTTTCTTGTCTTACTTTCGATGTCCGAGAGGATATTTCTAAAAGACTTGGGCTTAATCTAGCGTGTGACACAGATAGACAGTTAGTATACAAGTATATCTACACCCTAAAAGATTTACGTAATGCTATTGCTCATAATGCGGTTGTTTTTGACACGAGATTTAGGAATATCGATCCTACTCCAGCTATGAAATGGTGTCTTGAGAATGCCGTTGGCGTACCTTACACCATTTCAAAACAATAGGGGACTACGTAATTCTTACGTGCTATTATTTAAAATTGTTACATGTATCAAAAACAGAAATCAAGGCATTTATTCGTGAATTTGAAAATATCACAGATAATTACAATGCTGCTGTTAATCCAGCGGTTATCTCAATCGTTATTCATCCAGATTTGTCATCGCGCATGGCATCTCTGAAAAATTTTGTTTAGACATCCTTGCATATTTCGTCTAGAACTAGTATAATATAAATATTAATTGGGGTATGCGTTTGCAGATGCATACTTGAGAGAGTCGGAGAAATCTGGCTCTCTTTGCATTTCTAAGAAGTATCCTACTATTCTTAAACAGGGTAAGCGGATAATGCTACAATCAAACAATATAATGAGTGACAACTATGCAAGAGAGGTAACCAGGCAGATGAAAAGCACAATAGGGCGTATAGAAGACGAGAGGCAGGAAGAGCGGAAGGCTGCGGATCGAAAGCGATTTGAAGCGCAGCTGCGTCATTTACCTACCATTTCACTGGAAGAACTCAGGATAGAAGGCAGTACACTGTATATCATTGGCAATGGTTTTGATATGGTGCATGGGGTAAAATCCAGTTATCGATCTTTTCGAGATTTTCTGGGGAAGAACAGTGACCTTCGCGGCAGATTGGAATTATACCTGAAAGCAGACGACATCTGGTCTGATTTTGAGGGTGCGCTGGGGCGTATCAACATGGGCATGATGGCTGATCCATATGTTGTTGACGACATGATGGATGCAGCTGGTTTTTTTGATGATGACGCTGGCGATGCTGAATATTATATGGGATTGGAAATGGCTGCGGATCCATTGCGCTCTATTACAGCGGATTTGGATAAGCGGTTCAGGGCATGGGTGGAGAGCCTTGCAATTGGTACTGCGGACCGCCCGTTAAAGACCTTGTTCCACGACGACAAGGTCCTCTGTTTCAATTATACGGAATTTGTTGAAGAACTTTATGGCGTATCCGAATCTAACGTATGCTATATTCACGGATGCAGAAGAAAGAAGAAGGACCATCCAAAGGAGAAACTGATATTGGGGCACGAACCGGGGGCATCTGAAGCCGAATACGATTTGATTCGCAGCATCAAAAGAAATAAGTCGTATCGCAGCCAGGTGATTGATATGGCGCAAGAGGGTGTCGTGCGGCTTCTGTCAGAGTATGATGAAGATTTGACAAAGAACAGCCAGTCGATTATAGCTGCATATGGCAGCTTTTTCAAGAACCTTGCAGATGTACAAAATGTAGTTGTGATCGGGCATTCCCTTTCCCCGATTGACTGGGATTACTTTTTGGAAGCAGCCAAAAATGCGCCGAAGGCACATTGGTATTTTGGGTGCTATGGAATTGATGACCTTGAAAATATGCAACGGCTGGTCAGTATTTTGGGAGTAGAATATACTGTTTTTCGTACAGATGGTATCTCTGTTACCCGCTTACCGGAACCGGAAAAATCTGTTGGAAACCGAAAGCGTTGACTTATTCACCTGCTTTACTATTCCAGCACTTCATGATATCATGTTAGCAACAGACATATTGTATGCGGAGTGATACGTTTCATAATCGATTGTTCAGAAAGGGGGAGTGTGATCATGCCAAAAGTTTTCAATGTGACTGCCGTATGCAGGCCGGATGTGCATTACATGGTAAACATCGACGACAAACTAAAAGAAATAAAGGCGCTTGTTGACGATGGCATGTATTTTACGATCAACAAAGCGAGGCAATACGGAAAGACGACCACATTGTTAGCCTTGAATCGATATTTGCAAGGGAATTATTGCGTCGTTTCCATGGATTTTCAGACATTCGGAGCAGGACAGTTCAAAGATGAAAATGTCTTTGCCAGATCCTTTGCCAGATCCTTTTTGAGAAGCCTGAAGAGAAGTAACCCGCCGGCGTCACAGAAACTGGACACAGCGACCCAGCTGCTCAGCAGGAGCATAGAGGAAGCACGCGAAGATTTTATGCTTCAGATGCTCTTCGAACATCTCAGCGAGTTATGTGCAGCTGCAGATAAGCCAGTGGTTTTGATGATTGATGAGGTTGACAGCGCGACGAATAATCAGGTGTTTCTTGACTTTCTCTCTCAGCTGCGTGCCTATTATATTGGAAGGGATATGCAGCCTACCTTCTGGTCTGTGATTCTCGCCGGAGTATATGACGTAAAGAACCTGGTATGCAAACTGCGCCCGGAAAAAGACCACAAGGTGAACAGCCCGTGGAACATTGCAGCGGATTTTCGTGTCGATATGAGCCTCTCAAGGGACGGCATCGCGGGGATGCTTTGCGAATATGAATCGGATTATCACACGGGCATGGATATAGAAGAGATGGCGAGCTTGCTTTTTGATTATACATCGGGCTACCCTTATCTCGTATCCAGATTGTGTAAGCTGATGGATGAAGAAGTCAGCCTTCAGGACAGTTTTGGGAGCAAAGGCGCTGCATGGACGAGGAACGGTTTTAATGAAGCGGTAAAGATGATTTTGACGGAGAAAAATACGCTGTTCGAGTCTTTGAGCGAAAAGCTGATCAGTTATCCAAAACTCAACGAAATGCTGCGGATGCTGCTCTTTACAGGCAGAAGCATCGTCTATAACTACTATGAACCAGCAACGAATATAGCCACCATGTTCGGATTTGTGAAGAACCAAAATGGAACGCTGGCCGTCGCAAATCGAATCTTTGATACGTGGCTCTACAACCTGTTTCTTTCCACGGCAGAGATGCAGGAACTGGATATCTACAAGGCTTCTTTGCAGGATAAGAACCAGTTTGTCGTAAATGGCTGTCTGAATATGCAATTGATACTGGAGAGATTCGTGATGCATTTTCATGATCTCTATGGTGACAGCGATGAAACCTTTATCGAGGATGAGGGAAGGAAGTATTTTCTCCTTTATCTGAGGCCGATTATCAACGGCGTGGGTAACTATTATATCGAGTCACAGACCAGGGATCTGCGCAGAACGGATGTCATCGTTGACTACCGCGGGGAGCAGTATGTCATAGAAATGAAAATTTGGCGGGGCGAAGAATACAACCATCGCGGCGAGTTACAGCTTCTTGACTACCTGGACAGTTATCACCTGGACAAGGGCTATATGATCAGCTTCAACTTTAATAAGAAAAAAGAGATCGGCATCAGAGAAATCGTTCTCGGCAGTAAAACGATCATTGAGGCCGTCGTGTAATAAGAAGACCATAAGAGCAGCCTGCACAGGAGGGGAACCTTCGACGCAGGCTGCTTTTGTTATGTTATGTTCTGATATATTTCTGATTTCGGCTGTTGGGTTTGTCAGGAATCGTCATTTTGATTTTTCCCTCAGCCAGTAGGGGCACGATTATATATTTTCTAAAATATTCAGTTGTCTTGATTTGGCAAAATTCCTGCATTTCTCTTCGACTTTTTGCAGCTGAACAAAACGCGAGTAAAGCCGATAACTTTTCAGCAGGCAGTTTTACTTGCGTACCGACTTGCGTAGCATCTTGCGTACTGACTTGCGTATTAGGAAAGTCAGTCGGTCCCACCGTAGCGGTCGCAGCCTCTGTCAGGGGAACGATCGTTTTGAAAATGTCTCCTTCTACGAATTGTGGCTCTGCGCCGGAATACAGCAGGGCATATTTGTAGGTGTTTCTCATGCCGGAGCCCAGCTCGTCCGCAAGGCCGATTTCTCTGAACACCTTGGAAATAGGCGGATTTTTCGGGAACGGTTCAAAAGTAGCCAAATCCAAATTCCCAAAGCCGTGGGAGCGATTGCTGTTTTCGGTAAAAATACAGGTCTTCTCGATGACCAGCTTTGCTACATAAGCGTTTGAGAAATCTCTATGTGCAAGCAGATTCGAGACAATTTCACGCAAAATTTTGTCTCTGGCGCTGACGCTGATGATACCGTCCATGGTAAACAGGTCGTTAAGATGTTTCTCACCAAAGGCAATGAGCCGGTCATAGCTGTCCAGCAGGTTGGTGAGTATCACGTCACGATCGTCGTAGCGGTCTGTATTGAACACCCGGAAAATCGCATCTGTCTTGTGATGCGCCAATACCGAATAGATGAGGTTATCTGGACCAAAAAGCAAAATCGACGCTAATGTGATCCCCTCTCTGCCGGTGTTGCTGTCAACCAGGATTAGGTTGGCGCTGCGCAGGAGTTCTTCATCAGACATACTCAGCCAGGGATGATTTTGCATACGTATTTTTGTCATTTTGCGAGCGCGGTCAATCAGGTCATGACGAAGGTCTGATACCGAAAACACGGGGAATACTTTGTTTATGTAGTAGGTGTCTTGTTTCCTGGCATACAACTGATACACCAGGTTTTCGTTGTTGGTGATATCAATGTCCGCTTCGTGATTTCTGTCGAAGATGCGGCCTGAGCAGCGGCACACGCTTGGATTTATGGGAACTCGAATATATAGGACGATTTTGCCGTCATATTTCATACTCTATTGGCGTGAGATAAAGCGGCGGATACAGCTTGTTTCCGTTATTGACAGCGGTGACAAAGTCTTTTTTCATCCGATCAACGCAGTCTGGCTGAATGCCTGTAATCACTCCGCGGTCTTGCACACCGAGAAAAATATGACCGCCGTCGCGGTTGGAAAAAGCACAAACGGTTTCGTAGATATCTTTTGTGATGTCAGTCGTGGACTTTTTGAATTCCACAGTATGGCATTCCCCTTGCTCAATGAGGGCCAAAAGTGCAGATGGTAATTTCATAAGGCAAAGCCCCTTTCAAAGAATTTCTATTTGTGATGCGTTTTTGAAAATGTCCTGAAAAGTCCGGCGCAAATCACCTCCCGACCAAGCTTTCATGCGTTTGCCGTGCCATCGGCTGGGATGACGAAATCGGTTCTCTGGAAGCCGGGAAGAAGGCAGACCTGATCGTCGTCAAAACCAATTCCTGCTTTGTCGGAGGGATAACAGGAAAGGATCAGGCTTATAAGGCGCTTACTCTTATCTCAAGAAATTGGCTTTTGGTGTGCAGCATTTTGCTGCGTTGAATCGCAAATTCAAACTGGAGTACATAAATAAAGAGGACTTGATTCCTCTGACCGAGGATGCGAGGAGACTGCTTAATGGCACTTGGTTCAACTGGCAGGAAAACTTTTAATCGAGGTTGTCGTGTAACGACCCTGGTTGACTCCACAGTTGACCCCGGTTGACTCTCGGTTACGCAGATTGGCCTAAAACCGGCAAATTGTTACGCAGGCGCCCGTCAGCCCGGCAGCTATGCGTAACCGACCTGGGAGGGGTTCCAACCCAAACCGATCCAAGAATCCGAATACCTTTAGAACAAAAAAGAGCCCTCGCGGGCTGATTTCTCAATCAGCCCGTGCAGTCAGGCTCTTTTTCTGAGTTTTAGAAATTACATCCGTTGTAACCGTTGAACTGGCAGGCGATGGATTTACCGCCGCAAACGTTGGAACCGGAGGTCGTACCTCCGCAGCCACAGGAAGGCTCTTCCTGTCCGCAGCAATCGCCGCATTCGCAGCCGCCGCCGTCCTGGTCGCGTTCAGGGCCACAGCATTTGTTGGTCACAGCCACTACGTTGCCGTTTCCGTCGCCGCAGGTTCTGCATTTTGCGATGTCGTCACAAGGCACATCAACCGCTTCTGCCGGTATTCTAAACAAGGACTGACGAGTTACCTGGACATCTACTTCAGGTTCTACAACTAAGCATCCTGTCAACATCAGGTTGCACTGTCCGCACGGATCAGTAGTCAGACATGGATTTAACAGGCTTCCTTCTGCACCGAATGAGAAGTTGATCACTGGAGCGATGCCGCCAGTCGTGCAAGGCAGACAGATGGAAGATGCGGCAAAGGTGCTGGTGCCAGGTATGTTGACGTAGACTTCGTTCTTTGTAGTCATACAGAGTTTAAATCTCTTGCTTCCGCCACATCCGAAGACGGTACCCGTTACAGCGATGGTAAGCTTTGCTTTCCAAGGGCCTGCGCTGCAGATGAGGAAGTATCCCTTTGTAGGCAATCCTCTCTCCATGCAAGTGCAGTCGGAGATACGAGTCATAAGGTCGTTTGTTCCTGCCATGTATCTTTCATTGAAAAAGTCCAGTCCGTCAACTGGCATTCCGTCGACAGTTACATTGCAGGCACCCAGTTCCTGCGGGCATACAAGGTCAAAATCACTTACGATTACCTGTGTCGTTTCAATTGCAAAGTTTGCGTCTTCGTCTATTTCAATGCCGCTGGTGCCGCACCCGCAGTTGCAATTGCATCCACATCCGCATCCGCATCCGCAATGATTGCTTCCGTCACAGTCGTCATAGAATGTCAGCTGCTGATTAAAATTCGCTGCATTAGCAGTGATTTCTGTCATCAGGGGACAGGACTTTGCCTGCAGATCCGAGAAAACCTTAGTCAGATAGACCATGGATTCGTTATTCATATTACATTACCTCACTTTATTTTAAATACAACATTCTGCCTGCGAGCTCACTGGAGCAGCCTTGACAGAATGTATGTAAAATAGCCTTTTGGCTATGTAATGCAGTGCATTCCTGCGAATTTTCCCCGTCTTGCGTTTTATAATCAAATCGGGGCAGGGGCTATATGAAGTGAGATATTATATACTATGCAGAAAGCCAAATTTGGGTACTAAAAAATGAAGCGACACAAGATATTGTGTTGCTTTATTTTTTTGTCTGGCCTGGGGTAGAACAGTGCAAAAAAGTGAGGTTATTTTTCAAAAATGTGGAGAGATATTCTTGAAAAGTGGTGAAGAGTGGTGTAGAATGGAGGAAAATACAATGCAAGAAGTGGAGGTAGCGTCATATGTTCATGGGCACGTATTACAATTCAATAGATGCCAAGAACAGAATGATTGTGCCCTCCAAGCACAGAGATCAGCTTGGCGGTAAGTGTGTAATCACAAAGGGGCTGGATAGATGCTTGTACATTTATTCATTGCCAGATTGGGAAAAACAGCTGGAAAAGATTGCTGTACTGCCGGAGTCTGATCCAAAAGTAAGGGGATACATCAGACACGTCTGCGCCAATGCGCTGGAATGCGACTTTGACAAGCAGGGAAGAATCGTCATCCCGGCGGAATTGAAGGAGTATGCAGGCATTGATAAAGAACTGGTGACAATGGGCGCCATGAAGAAAATCGAAGTCTGGAGCAAAGAGGTTTGGGATGCGCCAGACAACGATAACAAGATGGATGCAGACGAGTTTGCTGACACTTTGACGCAGTATCAATTTTAGGGGTATTTATGGAATTTAAACACACTTCCGTTTTGCTGGAAGAATGCATAGAAAATTTAAAAATCAAGCCCGACGGCATTTATGTAGATGGGACTTTGGGTGGGGGAGGTCATTCCTCGAAAATTTGCGAACACCTGTCTGAGAGAGGGACTTTGATTGGCATTGACCGCGACCAGGATGCTCTGGAAGCGGCTTCAGCGAGACTGGAACAATATGCATGCAGAAAACTGTTTGTGCAGAGCAACTATTCGGATATCAAATCCGTTCTCGAAGAACTGGAAATTGATGGCGTGGACGGCGCTCTCCTCGATCTGGGCGTTTCTTCCTTTCAACTGGACAACGCAGAAAGAGGCTTCTCCTATATGCATGACGCGCCTTTAGATATGAGGATGAGTCAGGATGACAATTTTACAGCTTATGAAATTGTCAACGGATATGACCAGAAAGAGCTGACTGAAATCATATCCAAATATGGAGAAGAAAAATGGGCTTCACGAATCGCTTCCTTCATCGTCAAGAAGAGGGAGGACAAGCCTATAGAGAGCACTTTTGAACTGGTGGATACCATCAAAGCAGCCATACCGGCGGCAGCCAGAAGAGATGGTCCCCATCCGGCGAAACGAACGTTTCAGGCAATCAGAATCGAAGTCAATGACGAACTGGGACAGCTTGAGCGGGCTATGGAAGAATTTTGCGATGTGCTCCGTCCGGAAGGAAGATTGTGTGTGATATCCTTCCACTCTTTAGAAGACAGAATTGTAAAAGATGTCATCAACAGGCGAGTCAATCCTTGTACCTGCCCGAAGGAATTTCCCGTCTGCATATGTGGCAAGACAGCGGATATCAAAAAGATATCAAAGAAACCGATTCTTCCATCGGAGGAAGAACTGGCGGAAAACCCAAGATCTCGCAGCGCAAAACTGCGGGTATGCGAAAAAATTTAAGGATTTAACAGGAAAAAGTTTAGGAAAAAGAGTTTGTGTAGTTTGTGAGGTAGGATGAATGAGAAATCAAGATAAGAAGCGCATGCTGACTGCGACAGTCATCATCGGCTTCATCTGTATTGTAATGGTGGTGCTGGCCGCTTATGCGGCAGAACTGCGAGTTGAAAACAACAGTTTGATCAATTCCAACGAAGCACTGCAAGGCGAAATTGATACGCTCAGTGTAAAAATTAAAAGTGCGAACAATATTGATCATATTGAAAAAGTAGCTACAGGAAAGCTGGGGATGGTTTATCCCAGCGAAGGCGAATGCGTATATGTGTCGGATAATGATGCACCAAAGGGCAATTTTGCCATGGTGATCAAAGAACAGGCATATAATTAAATCGCAGACGTATAATAGTTCCGTAATAACAGATGCCGGATGTCCTCGCCGCAATAGACGGCGGACACCGCTTTAAATTTCATAGAAGAGGCAGCCAGACAACTAAATAAGAGAACTTTGTCTGGCTTTTCATTTTGGAGAAGAAAATAATGGCAAAAGTAAGTGGGAAAAACAAAAAAAGAATCATCATAACCTTTGGCGTCGTGTGCCTTCTATTGGTACTTCTGGCTTTTCGACTGGCTTGGATACAGGTCGTGAAAGCTGAAGAATACAGTGAGATCGCCATCGATCAGCAGACCAGCGACATCCCGCTGGAAGCGAGGCGAGGTTCTATTTACGACAAAAACGGAGAAGAACTGGCCACCAGTGCGGCCTGCTATACAGTGTGGGCAAGGCCGTCTCAAATAAAAGAAAATTATACTGATGAACAGATTACGAAGAAAAGCAATGAACTGGCAGTCATCCTGGACATGGATGCCAGTGAAGTCAAGGATAAGCTGAAGAAGCAGCAGGCGCTGATCAAAATTGCCAAGTACCTGGATAAAGAGACTTCTGACAAAGTCAAAGATCTGGATATTACAGGCATCGAAATCGCCGAAAATACCAAGCGGTACTATCCGCTGGGAGACTCCGCAGCCCATCTGCTCGGCAGCGTCAACGACGATAACGAAGGCAGGAGCGGTGTTGAACAGGAGTACAACGAGTACCTCAGCGGTGTGGCGGGCAGATGGATCAAGAATACCGACGTCAACGGAAACGCCCTCGCCTATGGGGAAGAGCAGTATTATCAGGCGGAGGACGGACTCAATGTGGTGCTGACCCTGGATGAAGTGCTGCAGCACTATGCAGAAAAAGCCTTGGAAAACGGTATGAAGGAGACCAAGGCCAACCGAATCATGTGCCTGGTCATGGATCCAAAGACAGGAGACATTCTGGCCATGGCTACAAACCCGGCCTTCAATCCAAACGATGCTACAGAACCAGAGAGCAAATCAGAGCAGGCGGCATTTGAAAAGATGTCCGCCAAGGAACAGTCTGAATATTTGAGCCAGATGTGGAGAAATCCAATTATCAGTGATACCTATGAACCAGGTTCTACCTTCAAACTGGTTACGACTTCTTCCGCTTTGGAAGAAGGGGTCACGACCTTGAACACCAGATACTTTTGTAACGTAGCTTATACCGTACCAGGAACAGGTGTCACCCTTCACTGCTGGAATACCAGAGGTCACGGCTCGGAGAACCTCATCGAGGCAGTGGGAAATTCCTGCAATCCGGTTCAGATCCAGTTGGCTCTGAAAATGGGAAAAGAGAGATATTACGATTATTTGGAAATGTTCGGAATTACCCAGAAGACCAACGTGGATCTTCCGGCAGAAAGTTCCGCCCAGATACAGAATAAAGATGTCATCGGGAAGGTAGAACTGGCTACCATGGCTTACGGTCAGGGTATTGCAGTGACACCGATCCAGCTTGTGACAGCAGTCTGCGCCATCGGCAACGACGGCGTTCTGATGCAGCCGAGAATGGTAAAAGAACTGACGGACACAGACGGCAGTGTAGTCAAGAATTTTGAGACGAAAGAAGTCAGAAAAGTCATTTCTTCCAAGACGGCCAGCGAAATGAGAAAAATTATGGAATACGTCGTATCAGAAGGCGGCGGCGGCAATGCCAAGATTGCAGGTTTCAGAATTGGCGGCAAGACTGGTACTGCAGATAAGCCTGAAGGCGGAAAATATGGCAGCGATACCTATTCTTCTTTCATCGGCATGGCGCCGATGGAGGATCCACAGATGGTAGTTCTGGTTGTTGTCGACAGCCCTACTGGCGTGCAGTTCGGCAGTGCTACGGCGGCGCCGATTGCAAAAGAGTTTCTGGAAAACGCTCTGCCATACCTCAACGTCACACCAAAGTATACAGACGAAGAATCCAAGGACCTAAAATCGGAATACGCTTTTGTGCCTGACGTAACGGGGAAAACCCTCAGTGATGCCATCGGCATTCTGGGAAGCTACGGACTGAAATATGAAGTGGCACCAAAGACTAAGAGCAAAAAAGACTTCACTGTCATCGACCAGTATCCGAAGAAAGGCAAGAAGATAAAAAAGGGCGGGAAAGTATACCTATATAGAGAATAGACAGAAATATAGAATCGAGAGGATTAAACTGAAACTTTATGAATTATTAAATGACGTTACTTACCAATGCCTGCAGGGAGATGAATCTCTGCAGGTCAGCAAGATAATCTTAGATTCCGAGAACGCATGTGAGGCTTCTGTGTTCGTCTGTATCAAAGGCGCATTGACAGACGGACACCTCTATGCCTCGGAGGCTGTCAATGGAGGAGCGGCTGCAATCGTATGCAGTGACTCCGTTGACGTTCCTCCATCCGTCACAGTGATCAAAGTGGAGGACACGAAAAAAGCGCTGGCTCTGATGGCCGCAGCTTTTTACGGCTGGCCGGCCGAAAAGATGAAATTGATCGGGGGCACAG
>UMIU01029039.1_pt1 | contig 20468 bp, 22 predicted proteins | sample 1965871 | NCBI WGS metagenome assembly UMIU01 (sample SAMEA4836132, study PRJEB28245) | human gut metagenome | biome: gut microbiome; material: fecal sample | place: Denmark | collected 2008
GCCAACGAGCTGGGGGTCGATATCAAAATCACCTCTGGCCCTGCTATTGAGAGAGCTGGGGATCTGGCCGCCATCCTGACCAACCTCAACGAGAACGACGTGCTCTTTATCGACGAGATCCACAGGCTCAACCGTTCCGTCGAAGAGGTGCTTTATTCTGCCATGGAGGATTTTGCCCTGGACATCATCATCGGCAAAGGGCCTTCGGCCAGATCTATACGTCTCGACATCGCCAAGTTTACGTTGATCGGAGCCACCACCAGAGCGGGCAGTCTCTCTGCGCCGCTGCGGGACCGTTTTGGCGTCATCAGCAAATTCGAGTTATATGACAACGAGGAACTGGCTGAGATCATCAGACGGTCTGCAGGACTCCTCAACATAGAGACGGACGCGGACTCCCTTTATGAGATGGCAAAATGCTCTCGCGGAACGCCTCGTGTAGCCAACAGGCTGCTGAAGCGGATCAGAGACTTTTCACAGGTTCGCGGAAGCGGTGTTATAGACGCGGAAATCACGAAAAAGGGACTGGCTGCTCTGGGCGTAGATGAGCTGGGCTTGGAACGGCTCGACAGAGAGATTTTGACCACGATTATTGAACGCTTCAATGGCGGTCCTGTGGGAATCGACACGATTGCGGCATCGATTGGGGAAGAACGGGTCACCATCGAGGATGCTTACGAGCCTTACTTGATTCAGTCCGGGCTCTTGTACCGCACCCAAAAGGGAAGGATGGTATCCCAGCTGGGTTATAGACACATGGGCCTTGACTTTCCTGGAACAGAAGACGAAGCAGATCCAGAAGAAGACGCTGTCCAAGAAAAATTATTTTGATAGTAGAACGGAGCATATAGAATGAAGATAGATGAATTTGATTACGAACTGCCCAAGGAGCTGATTGCACAGAAACCGTCAGAAAAGCGGGACGTCTGCCGTATGATGGTTCTGGACAGGCAGAGGGGCACCATTACCCATAAACATTTTTTTGATGTGATAGATTATTTGAATCCGGGAGATTGCTTAGTTTTGAACAATTCCAAGGTACTGCCGGCAAGGCTCTTTGGAGAAAAAGAAGGCACAGGAGCAAAAATAGAGTTTTTGCTGATCAAGAGACTTGCGGGCGACAGGTGGGAAACCATGGTAAAACCTGGAAAGCGCCTAAAACCGGGGGATTCTGTCGTTTTTGGTGAAAATTTTCGGGCAGATATTCTGGATTACGGCCCGGATGGCACCAGGATTGCTGAGTTCCACTACGAAGGCATCTTCATGGAGCGTCTGGAAGAACTGGGCAAAATGCCTCTGCCGCCATATATCGAGCGGGAGAGCACGTTAGAAGATAAGGATATGTACCAGACGGTCTACTGCAAAGAGGAAGGCTCTGTGGCGGCGCCGACGGCGGGGCTGCATTTTACGGAAGAACTGTTGCAAAAGGCCCAGGATAAGGGGGTCAAACTTGCCTATGTGACGCTCCATGTTGGAATCGGGACTTTCCGTCCGGTCAAATGTGAGAACGTAGAAGACCATCACATGCACTTTGAGGAATATTTTGTTGATGAGGAAACGGCAAAGACCATCAACGAGACGATCCTTGCGGGGGGCAGAATCATCTCTGTGGGGACAACGTCGACCAGAACTTTGGAGAGTGCGGCCTATCACGACGAGACCTCCGGTAAGAATCTGATCCGGGCAGGAGAGGGAAGCACGGGCATCTTCATTTACCCGGGATATGAATACAAGGTGGTGGATGCCCTGATCACCAACTTCCATCTGCCCAAGTCCACATTACTGATGTTGATTTCAGCTCTTTACGATAGAGAAAAAATCCTGGAAGCCTATCAAGCTGCCGTGGAAGAGAAGTATCGGTTTTTCAGCTATGGGGATGCCATGCTGATTCAGTAAGTGAAAATTTGAGCGGAGAAGGAACCTGTTGCGAAATAGGTGTTTAAAGTTGGACTTATAGATTGAAAAGACAATTGTAAAGAAATGCATGATAACTGTTGCTGATGGAAAACAGTATAGTAAACTTCAGAAGTATGAGAAATAATACAATGGTGAAGATTAGATTGACGTGGTGGCGATTTGTACGCCATTATTGAGCTTGAAATAAATAGGAAGGTGACAATATGACCAGAGAGGAAATTCTTGCAGGTGAATCCAAGAATATGGAATTTAAGGTAAGCCGTCCAGAGAAAAGTATAAAATATATGAAGTCCGTTGTAGCTTTTGCCAATGGAAAAGGTGGGCGCATTATCTTTGGAATTGATGATGAAACAAGAGAAATTGTTGGTATTCCGAAAGAAAATGTTTTTCGTGAGATGGACGCAATCACTAATGCAATTTCTGATAGCTGTGAGCCAGTGATTGTTCCTGACATTTACCTGCAGACGATTGATGATAAAAATATTATCATTGTGGAAATAAGTTCTGGAAAGCAAAAGCCGTACTACATTAAGCCGGATGGTATTACAGAGGGCGTTTATGTGCGCGTGTCAGGGACTTCCAGAAAGGCTGACCGGTCTATGACGCAGGAACTGTATTACGAATCCGAGGGACGTTCCTATGATACTGTGATTCGTAGAGATGTGCCGATATCGGATGAGGAAATTGAAAAACTTTGCATAGAGATGAAGCAGGTGGCACTTTCAAAATGTAAAGATAATATGCAGCGGGTAAATGTAAAGGATGTGACAAAAAATATTTTGCTGAGTTGGGGCGTTCTTGCGGAGGATGAAGATGGAAGTATTCATCCAACTAATGCGTACATTTTTTTGACGGGGCAGGATGCGTTCCTGTCCAAAATCCAGTGCGGTATGTTCAAAGGAATGACTCGTGCAGTTTTCGTGGATAAGCGAGAATATGGAGGACCGCTGTGGCAGCAGGCTGAGGAAGCATTTCAATTTGTGCTTCGGAACATTCGCCTTGGAGCCAGAATTGAGGGACTGTATCGTCAGGATATTTATGAGCTCCCGCCAGACAGTATTCGAGAGCTTATCATCAACGCCATAATGAATTGTAGTTTTCTGCAGTCGTCACATATCCAGGTGGCTATTTTTGATGATAGATTGGAAATTACCTCGCCAGGCGGACTGATGCCTGGAGTTACCATTGACCGGATGAAGGAAGGCTATTCTCAAATTAGAAATCGTGCACTGGCCCATGCATTTTCCTATATGAATTTGATTGAAGGCTGGGGAACGGGAATTCCGAGACTCCTTCGCGAGATGAAAGAGTATGGACTTGCCGAGCCTGAATTTGTGGATATGGAAATTGCACTGCGGATTAACCTGTATAGGGCAAAGACTGGCACTAAAATTAGCGGAGAAACTGACACTAATACAGAAAATGGCGAAGAAACTAACGTGGTAACTGGCGAAGAAAAAAATACAAGAAGCAGAATATTGACAGAAATAAAACGTAATCCGTTTATTACGCAAAAGCAGTTGGCTGAAAAAGTTGGATTATCATATAGTGGTATTCGATATGCTATGAGGCAATTACAGGATGAGGGGATTCTGAAAAGGAGTGGCTCAACCAAGAAAGGCCAGTGGATCATTCAAAAAAGCTGAATACGGAACAAACCTTCGTGTTTACAACCTTGATACACACACCTTGGACATCGCCTGTTGTTATATAGGTAAATTTATGCGGTTAGAAGCGATAAGGCAAGGCGATCTCATCGTCCTTACGAATATCAAGGACGAGAGAAGAAAATAGGTCTTTGCTAAAATCGAAGACGACAATTTTCATTGGCAGGACGCACCCTAAAAGATGACGGTGAATGGATGGTTCGTTTTGATTTGTACAGAAACTTGCTGATTTCTTTGCAGCGAATTACCCTGACTTAAAAGGGTTCAATCGCCGTGGACTTTACAGAATGAAGCAGTTTTATGAGTTTTACAAGGACAATGAAAAAGTGTCACCACTGGTGACACAATTGAATTGGACGAACCATCTCAAAATTATGTCTGCGTGTAAGACTATGGAAGAACGCATATTCTATATGAATATGTGCATTAAAGAGCGTCTCTCTAAAAGAGAATTAGAGAGACAGATTGACTGCGGGTATTACGAAAGATATATGTTGTCACAGAAACCACTGACACCTGCCATTGAAGAATCAAAAAAAGCAACAGGAAATGTTTTTCTTGATCATTATGTACTTGATTTTCTTGATGTGCCAGATACTGTTTCTGAGCGTGATTTGCAGAAGTCTATTATACGAAATCTGAAAGATTTTATTCTTGAAATTGGCAAGGACTTCACTTTCATCGGAGAAGAATACCGTGTGCAGGTCGGAAATCACGACTACTATATTGATTTGCTGTTTTACCACAGAGGACTTTCATGCCTTGTAGCATTTGAACTGAAAATCGGGGAATTTAAGCCGGAATATGTTGGTAAGATCAATCTATACCTTTTGATAAGAAGCTGCTGCAGAAAAAGTTAAAGGAATATATCGAATTAGCAGGAACGGTCTCTGACGAGGAGTAAAAACGGATATTTGAATGGAGGGAATAGAGTAATATGTGTATAGAATGTTATGCTGATAAAAATAGAATAACTCCATTATTAAATCCGATGGATTGTTTAGAAAATCATACCCAGTATATATGCGGAACTTGCGGACGGTGTATTTGTATTGAACATGACCCTAAACGAGGATTACAGCGCTGGAATTTTCCTTTTAAGTCACTGGAAATTGCAAAATTATATTTGCGTACCGCTGATTACAGCATGAAAAAGCCGTGTGGTATTTATGAGATAAGAAGTGACAATGGCAGACTATCATATAAAATCTTTGCTGGCAGCGAGGACTTGGAGCTATATCTAAAGAAGAATAAAGGAAAAACGTGTGAAAGCATGTCACCTGTTTTCATTACCCAAGAATACAGCGAATATGAAAATACGCAGATACGGAAACTGACTCCAGATGAAATACAAAAATATCTGTCAGAACGATAAAACATCGTTTGGTTTGGGCGTTTAAAGTTGGAAAGGGGCAATGGTTTATGAAAATGCCAACAGAAAATATCGATACAATCATGTTCGCCCCTTGTGGAATGAATTGCAAGGTCTGCTATAAACATTGCTATCACAAAAAGCCATGTGCCGGGTGCCTGAACAGCGATATGGGAAAGCCGGAACATTGCCGTAAATGCAAGATCAAAGATTGTATCAAAGACAAAGGGTTATCCTTTTGCTTCGAGTGTTCCGACTATCCATGCAAGCTGATAAAGAATCTTGAGAAAAGTTATAACAAGAGATATCAGGCAAGTCTTATGGAAAACAGTGAGTTTGTTCGTCAGCACGGATTAGAAGCGTTTATGGAACAGCAGAAAGAAAAATATACCTGTTCAAAATGCGGCGGTATTATTTCCATTCATGACAGGGAATGCAGCGAGTGTCAAGAAAAGATGGATGATGAAACGTCTGGTTTATAGGATTTGAAGTTGTGAGGAAGAACTATGAAAAGATATATTGCTTTATTAAGAGGTATCAATATAAGTGGGAGAAACAAAATTCCTATGGCAGAATTGAAATCAGGTTTTATAGAACATGGCTATATAGATGTTTTTACATATCTCAATAGTGGAAATGTTATTTTTTCGGCTGTCGAACAAAGTGAATTTGTTCTTGCAGATAAAATCAAAACAATGATACAAGAACGATTTGAATTAGATATTCCAGTCTTTGTTATTACACAAGAAGAACTGAGGGGTTTATTAAGTGAAGCCCCTGTTTGGTGGGGAACTGAAAACAAAGAAATATATGACAATCTGATTTTTGTCATGCCACCTGCTATCGCTGAAATAATAGCTGAGAAAATAGGTGAGCCAACAAAAGAACTGGAACAGACATGTATCTGTAAGAATGCTATTTTCTGGTCTTTTGATAGAAAGAATTATGCGAAAGCAAATTGGTGGAAACAAACAGCAAGTGCAGGAATTGGCGAAATGATTACAATTAGAACGGCCAGAACTTTGAATAAAATAGTTGGAATGTAGATTAGTAACAAATCGGAATTTAGTGAGGTGCTTTGTATGGAAATTAAAAAAATAGATGAAACTCAATTTGATTTTGCCATTGACCTGATTTGGTCAACATTTCTACGATTTGAAGCTCCCGATTATTCAGAGGAAGGTATTCAGTCATTCAAGGATTTTATAGATAATAAAGAAATACTTAAAACTTTAGAATTTTGGGGAGCATACGATAATAAAGAATTAAAAGGTGTTATTGCTACAAATGATAACCGAAAACATATTTGTTGTTTCTTCGTTAAAGCCCAGTACCATAGACAAGGTATTGGTAGAAAACTTTGGGAATATCTTTGTGAGAATAGTCAAAGCAAAACCATTACGGTTAATTCTTCTCCGTATGCGGTTCCTATCTATCATAAGTTGGGCTTTTTGGCTTTAGACGTTGAGCAAGTATCTGATGGTATGAGATACACATCTATGAAATATGAGCGTTAAATTCCAGTTTGTCAAGATGACCTGTTCAAAATGCGACGGAATTATTTCCATTCACGACAGGGAATGCAGCGAGTGCCAAGAAAAGATGAGTAATGAGCACCGTCAGGATACGCCATGAAGCGAACGATAAGGAGGGATATATTATGAGCGAAATAATGGAATTTCTTAGCAGAGAAGAATTTCGTAAATGGCTCGGCGAGCATTGTATATCAAATGATGGGATTTGGCTTTTGTTCGGCAAGTCTGGCGGGCCAAAAACGATAAAAGCAGGAGAAGCCTTGGAAGAAGCTCTATGTTTTGGCTGGATTGACGGACAAATGGAAACGATAGATGATAAGACGTATAAGAAGTATTTTTCTCAGCGCAGAAAGAATAGCAAATGGTCAGAGAAGAATAAGGCATTGGTAAAAGCGCTTGAGGAACGGGGGGATTATGACTGATTTTGGCAGGAAGAAGATAGATGAAGCCAAGAAAAACGGTCAGTGGGATACTTCAAATCCTCTGGCAATCATTACAGAGGAACAGATTGCCAGTCTGTCCGCACTGCTGGAAGGGTATGAACCCGCTTATACAAATTTCCAAGCCATGTCTTTGTCCGTAAAGAAAACTTATACACGGGCATACCTCGATGCAAAGACAGATGCCGGACGGGGCAAGCGGATCGCCTGGATGGTGGATAGGCTCAATAAAAATCTAAAACCTATGTAACTGTTATATATGCCTTAATCAGTAGGGGATAGTTGAAAGAGCCTGCTTGCTAAGATATTTGTAGAAAAGATGATGAATTGGAGGACAGCCATGCCCAAAAAGAAAAAAGAGGAAATAACGATACATAGCTCGGCGGCTGAATATTTGACCTATGTTGCGGCAGTTGGAGATAGCGCAGACAGTATGGAAATGCGTTATGAAGATGAGAATATATGGCTGACACAGAAGATGATGGCGCAGCTTTATGATGTGTCGGTTCAGAACGTTGGGCAGCATATAAAGAAAATCTATGAGGATGGTGAATTGACACAGGAGGCAACTATAAAGAATTTCTTTATAGTTCAAACTGAAGGCTCAAGACAGGTGAATCGTGAAGTCATCCATTATAATCTCCAGATGATTATTGCAGTTGGCTTCAAGGTCAACAATGACCGTGCGGTTCGTTTCCGTAAGTGGTCAGGACAAATCGTCAAAGATTACACCATTCAAGGTTGGACGATGGACAAGGAGCGGCTGAAAAAGGGTCATATGTTCACAGATGAATATTTTGAGCGCCAGCTGCAGAATATCCGTGAAATTCGTCTTTCTGAGCGTAAATTTTATCAAAAAATCACAGATCTCTATGCTACAGCCTTTGATTACGATAAGGATGCGAAGACAACGAGGCGGTTTTTCCAAACAGTGCAGAACAAAATGCACTGGGCGGTTCACAGGCATACAGCAGCAGAGTTGATTGTGGAGCGTGCCGATGCAGAGAAAAAATATATGGGGTTGACTACTTGGGAGGCGGCTCCAGATGGGAAAATTGTCAAGACAGATGTGTCAATTGCGAAGAACTATCTGAGTGATAAGGAAATGTCCTATATGGAGAGAATTGTAAACTTGTACCTTGATTATGCGGAGCTACAGGCGGAACGACAGATTCCTATGAGTATGGAAGACTGGGCAAAACGGCTGGACGGCTTTCTTGAATTTAACGGTAACGAGATACTGACAGATGCAGGTAAGATCAGTGCAGAGCAGGCAAAACTTCATGCAGAAACTGAGTTTGAAAAGTATCGTATTGTACAAGACCGATTATTCATGTCTGATTATGATAAATTTTTGCTGGAGTTGGAAGAACAGGCAAAAAATGAATCCGAATGACACGAAACTTATTGTTGCTGTAAAGCGATGAAATTAGGAGGATACCGTAGTGGACAGTTATGGAGAAATGCTGATTTATCAGACTGAAGATGGTTTGACCAAAATAGATGTCAATATGTATGATGAAACAGTGTGGCTTAGTCAAGCTGGAATGACACAACTCTTCCAAACTACTAAGCAAAATATCAGCTTACATATAAACAACATTTTTAAAGAAGGAGAACTTGAAAAAGATTCAGTTGTCAAGGAATCCTTGACAACTGGTGCCGATGGAAAAAACTATAAAACGAAATTCTATAATCTTGATGTCATAATCTCTGTAGGATACCGTGTGAAATCACAACGTGGCGTGCAGTTTCGTATCTGGGCGACAAATATCTTGAAAGAATACATCAAAAAAGGTTTTGCGATGGACGATAACCGTCTGAAAGAACTGGGCGGAGGTGGATACTTCAAAGAACTGCTGGAACGGATTCGTGATATCAGGGCGTCAGAAAAAGTGTTTTATCGTCAGGTGCTGGAAATCTATGCAACAAGCATAGACTATGATCCCAGAGCAGAGGTGTCTATTCAATTTTTCAAGAGAGTGCAGAATAAAATTCACTATGCCGTTTCGGGAGAAACAGCGGCAGAGGTAATTTATCATCGTGCGGATGCCGAAAAAGACTTCATGGGATTGATGTCATTTTCAGGGGAACAGCCGACACTGCGGGAAGCAAAGATTGCAAAGAATTATCTGAATGAAAAAGAACTTCGGGTAATGGGTCAGCTGGTATCTGGATATCTTGATTTTGCGGAAAGACAGGCGGAACGGGAAATCACAATGACCATGGAAGATTGGGCAAAGCATCTGGATGGGATTTTGACTTCCACAGGAGAAAATCTTCTCACCGGAAATGGTACAGTTAGTCATTTGCAGGCCATGAAAAAGGCGCAGACCGAGTATAAAAAGTATAAGGCTAAGACGCTGAGCAGTGTAGAAAAGGACTATTTGGAGAGCATAAAGATGCTGGAACAAAAAAGGAAACAGGAAAATTAAGCTATCTCAAGAAATAGCACATGTTTTCCTTCACTGAGAATACAGAGAAGATGAAAATACGAAGATACGGAAATTGACTCCGGATGAAATACTAAAATATATATTAGAATGATAAATTTCAGTTTGCGAAGCTGTAACAGAGGAGAAAATGTGGACTGCAAAATTCGGGAACTCCGGAAAAGCGAATATCTGGTTGATTTTTTCTGCATTTGTGGATATAATAATATCAAATTACGATTTAGTAAATCAGGATTTGAACTTTAAGGAGGCGATTGTGTTGTTCATAGGAAGAGAAACAGAACTCCAATTTTTACAGGAGAAATACGAAGAAAAGAAAGGACAGCTCATTGTCCTCTATGGCAGAAGACGTGTCGGCAAGACCGAAACGCTCAGAGAGTTTTGTAAGGGCAAGCCGCATATCTTCTTTTCCTGCACCCAAAGTACGGACAGGGTGCAGCTTGCAAAATTTTCAAAACAAATTTTGCGGGAGGATATTCCCGCAAAGCAGTATATCTCCGAGTTCACAGATTGGGAAAAAGCTTTTCGATCGATTCTCGACCTGCCATACGGAGAGGAAAAGAAGCTGATTGTGATTGACGAGTTCCCCTATATGTGTAAGGGAAATAAAAGTATCCCTTCTATTTTGCAGAACCTGTGGGATATGGAATTGAAAGACAACAATGTGATGATCGTTCTGTGCGGCAGTGCTATGAGCTTTATTGAGAAGGAACTGCTTGCGGAGAAAAATCCGTTGTATGGAAGGGCGACGGGCATTTATAAAATGAATAAGATGGGGTTCTATGACGCTGCCCGATTCTTCCCGAACTACTCGGAAAGAGATAAGGTACTGGCGTATGCTGTGCTTGGCGGTATCCCGCATTATCTCAACCAGTTCAATCCCGAGCTTTCCGTTGCAGAGAACATCAAGCGGAATATTCTGACCAAAGGTTCGGTGCTTTACAGCGAAGTAGAGTTCCTGCTTCATCAGGAACTCAGAGAAACACCAGTCTATAACTCGATTATTGAGGCCGTAGCGCTGGGCAACACAAAGCTGAATGACATCAGCCAGAAATCACTTGTGGAGGATACCTCGAAAACAAGCGTTTATTTGAAAAATCTGATTGAGCTTGGAATTGTGGAACGTGAATTCTCCGTTGACATAGGCACAAAGGAAAAGGCGAATACCAACCGGGGAACCTATCGTTTGACCGATAATTTTTTCCGTTTTTGGTATGCATTTGGCTTTGCAAACCTTTCGCAGCTTGAGGACGGAGACGTGGAAGGTGTTTACGAATATTTGGTAGCTCCTGCCCTGCACGAATTTGCCTCGTTAACGTTTGAAGATATCTGTAAGGAATTTGTACGGGAATTGCAAAAGAAAAACACCTTGCCGTTCCGTTATGCCAAGATGGGACGGTGGACGGGTAAAACGACCGTGCGGGACAAAAATGCTGGAAGCGGTCTGCGAGTAGCAGAAACAGAGATAGATCTGCTCGGGATTGGCAGGGGTGCAAAGGAGTATTTGGTGGGCGAATGTAAATTCAAACACAGCCCGTTTGATTATTCCGAGTATTTGGATACCGCTGCGAAGCTGACACCGCTAAAAGACAAGGCAAAATTCTACTACGCCCTGTTTTCTGAATCCGGCTTTGATGAAAAGGTTACAGCTGAAGCACAAAGCTCAGGCACGCTCTCACTTTACAACCTTGAAACGATTGTAAACTTTGAAAAGGCATTTCTATAATAGGAGAGCTTTTTCTTGTTGCTTGGAGAATTGAAATTCTTGCTATTTCAGTATATAATTTTAAACAGTTAGATAAATTCCAATTTACCGGGGAGTTGAACAGAAGAAAATTCAGATTGGATGGTACAATGTGGAGAAATTCAGACGAAAATATGCAAGGTTTTATATCGTTACATGATTGCAGAGCTACGGCTATGGCTATTCATGAGAATGATTTGCTTTTTACCTTTGACGACGGATTTTGGGTTTCTTTCGAGGATGAACGAAATCCATTTAATAATACGGTAAGAACGGATAAATCAGAAGTACAGATTGTTCATTTTGATGTGCCAGACATCTACATTTTCAAGGAGCTCCGTATTTTCCGGCGATTGGTAAGCACAAAGAGAATATGCCTAAGCGTTGAACAATTAATGGCCAATATCAACTGTGGAAAGTGGGAACTGGAATTCATCTACGAATATCACAGCGATAGAGGTGTACTGTATCAATGCTGGATATGGATGAATCACGCACCTTTCCACATAGAATGTCAAATTGCACTTGATTGTGATAAAACCGTTTATCATTGGAACAATCTGTGTGAAAATAAACCTTGGTGAATCCCTTTTGTTCGGTTAAAAATGGGTGTTAGCGATGGCCTTAAATGAAACTCTAGATAGAACTATAATGAAAATGAAAGATAGATATTATAATTACAATACAATTCATGAACTTGCTATGCGCGTAAGCCTCATATATTCAACCTTTCTGGCGGATGATTTTATTACCGACATTATGGACGAAACATGGGATACCTTGGAATTGAAAGCCCGCATGCGGCGCATTACAATCAATTTAGGGAAATATCTGCCGCCTGATTACAAACATGCCCTCGGTATTCTGGACAAAACTATCGCGGAATATCCTGTTGGAAATGTGGATTCCGGCCTGCTATACTTCCCTGATTTTGTTGAAGTGTATGGTCAAGATGAGTGCCATTGGGATTTATCAATGGCTGCGTTGGAACGGTATACCCAGTATTCAACGGCTGAATTTGCCGTAAGGCCATTTATTATAAGGCATGAAGCCAGAATGATGGCACAGATGGCTTCTTGGACGGACCATGACAACGAGCATGTGCGTCGGCTTGCCAGCGAGGGCTGCCGCCCGGCGTTGCCTTGGGGACAGGCGTTGAACAGTTTCAAAAAAGACCCGACGCCAGTTCTACGAATTTTAGATAGGCTGAAAGCTGATCCGTCACTGTACGTCCGCAAAAGCGTGGCAAACAACCTGAACGATATTTCAAAAACACACCCCGATTTGATAGTAGGATTTGCGAAGGATTGGTACGGTAAAAACGAGCATACCGATTGGATCATAAAGCATGGATGCAGAACGCTTCTTAAAAAGGGCAACAGAGATGTATTGGGCATTTTCGGGTTTGCAGATGTCGATAGTGTAGATATTGAGAACTTCTCCTTAGACGCCGCGTCTATTTGCATTGGAGAGGATTTGCTCTTTTCCTTTCAGATTGAGGCAAGAAGAGAAACTAAGGTACGCCTGGAATATGGAATTGATTATGTGAAAGCAAACGGCATGCGTTCCCGTAAGATATTCAAAATATCCGAGCTTTCGTTAAAGGAACACCAAAAAAAGTCTTATAGCAAAAAACACTCCTTTGCAGAAGTCAGTTCAAGGAAGCATTATCCTGGCATTCATTCGGTTACGCTGATTGTGAACGGTGTCGAGAAGGGCACATTGAATTTTGAAGTATCTGAGCATAAAAAAACAGTGTTCCATGTATAAATGAACGCATCCTATGGAGTATGCCGTATTATGAAAAAGAAGGGAAATCCATCTCCTTTTGTGTTTGTAAAAAGCATATTAGTTTTTACGTAGCATTGCCGACAAAACTGATTGGAAATATTGTAAAATGGTGTTTAAGCTGATTTGACAGCTTTCAGTCTATCAAAATAAAGATTTATAAACAAGCATCACTCGCGGTAGGAGTGAGAATGGCAGGTGAGAATCATGCGAATCTTTGCATTTGAACTGAATAATGACATAAAAGGAATTGCCCAGCGCAAGATTTATATAGAGGACTTGATAGCGAAACTCGACAGACCAGACTTTGTTGTTCTTCCTGAACTTGCGGTTTGCTGTTATATGGCCAGTCAAAAGATTTGGCATTATGCCGATGATTGTGGAAAAGACACTTCCGCATGGGCAGCAGCACTGGCAGGCAAATATCATACTTACATCGGCGTTGGCTATTTGGATAAGGAAAATGGTGATTATTATAATCGCTATATGATCGTGGGTCCAGACGGTCTTTACGGAACTGTTACGAAATCTGAAGGAGAGTCTGCTGTATTTAAACGAGGATGGTTTAATCCTATCATTAAGACACCTTTTGGCAATGTTGGTGTCGCTATTTGCTACGATGCAAAACGAAAGCACTTCTATGAGAAGGTGAAAAATACAGAATTGTCTTTGATCCTTTTTCCTCATGGCTGTCCGGCAAATCCTAAAAAGCCGGATAAAGAACGTAAAAGTAACGATTACTTTTGCAGTAAATATGCCGATGCCTTTGGCGTACCAGTTGTATATGTCAATAGTAAAGGCAGACTGGAATATATGCCCGGCAAAATGGGGGCTATGATGGCAAGAGCAGGATTTGCCATGAATGGGATGAGCAAAATATATGCTGACAGCGCAGTTGCTATTGACGCTGGGATGCCTGAGGCTATGGGCATAGAAGTCAATATTGCTCCCCAGAACTTAAAGAAAGAAATCGATTTCTATGGGAATGACTTGGTGAAGGGGAACTACCTATTCCGAAAGTTGATATTAAATCCGGATATTCGAAATGGAATCGAGTTGTACGAAAGAAATCGCTGATTTCCCATTGATCAAAATACTTAATAAAAATATAAACCGTTGCCTGTTTCCCTATGAACAAATCTTTGTCTTGGAAATACCATCGACCGATTCCAATAGGAGACTGTCTAAAACCGTAAAAAAGCCATAAATCTCCCCTGACCTATTTACTGAAATACAGGCATTTTCTAGAACTTTTGATTTTGACTTGTTCATGCAAATTCAGCGGATTTCGTGGACTTGTTTCCTACAATAATGAGGACTTATGCTCAAAGATTGCTATCAAAACTATCAGTTCGAGCCATGGTGAAAGTGTTGTTTTGAAATCAAGGAAGAAAGGGTGGTTTTATGAGGGTTATATAAAATTTTAATATATACTATATTTTAACAAAAATAGTATATTAGTATTTGAATAAACTGTTTACACAAATAAAAAATTAAATTCTAAATATGTAAAGAAGAAAATAAGTTAATAAATATTTTAAAAGGATGGTAAAATAATGGAAAGAGATTATGTTTGGGAAGGCACATACGGAGATAGAACGTCTGTAAAAATTGCATTGAAAGAAATATTAAAGGAACAAGATGCATCTTCGTTACAAATGTTAGCAGCTTTTGTTAATAACAATCCATATAATTTGGAATTTTTCATTGCAGTTAGCTATGATTTGCCCCAAAAAAATCATGTTGATAACATGATAGAGTTATTGGAGGATCAGGGGCTGACGCAAAGAAAAGATTTAACACTTGATCAAATGATTAGTGAGATGGGGAATAGACGTTTTAATTCATGTACTTTTCTTGATGAATATAGTATAGATTTGCAGTTTGAGTCTTTGTTCTTTTTTCCAGAAGTATCTCAGTTAGAGAAAAAAGGATACTATATGATCCCTTTTGGAAAAAAGCAACAAGTTTTTATCAGTCACGCATCAGTAGATAAAAAAGAAGTAGAGAAGATAATTCCATATCTTAATGCTCAGAATTTGCCAGTATGGTTTGATAAATATAGTATATCTGCTGGTATGTCAATAACAAATAGTGTTCAGGAAGGAATCGAAGATTCCAATATTGCTATTTTTTGGATTACCGAAAGTTTTTTGGCTTCAAGATGGTGCAAAACTGAGATGACAGCATTTATAAAAAAATTAATAGAAGAAAACTGTCTTATTCTAACAGTTTTAGATGATGAGGTTGATGTTTCGAGATTACCTCTATTTTTAAGAGATATTAAATATATTCAAAAGAATAAAAGATCTGTCTTTAAAATAGCAGAAGAAATAGTGAAAAGTCTTAAAATCTATAAAAACAATAAATGAATTAATTATACATACGGCAAATGGAAGAAACTGTCCGTTTAGTGGGTTGAGTTTATGAGTGTAACAAGATGTTGATCTATTCCCCCAAACAGATTAAATATCATAGATATGCTTCCACGGACAAGCGAAGGCAAAATACCGCTTTGACATTCATGCAATCAACTCATGTCATGTGGAGACGGTCTGTCTGAGGTCTAAGGTCAGGTAATTAAGTGTGAAAAAGGCCTGATTTCAAGTTTTTTTGCTATCGGAGATATGAATACATTCAATACAAGGTCTAAACATAATGCTTTGCGGAAACAGGGTGACAGGGGCTAGATTGAAAAGGTGTGTATAGTTTAGACGCCGATTTAGATATCAGAGAGAATTTAGGCAGTGGATTGGATAACAGAGGAAGGAGAAGTGTAAATTGACAAATAAAATTAGCGCTGAAGCACGTAAACTCATTTTAGATGATTTGATTTTAATAGGTAATATAACGGGTGGACAGTATGTTGTAGAATTCACAAAAAGAGTATTCCCAGATGTAACAGAATCTACAGAGTCGGAAATTGCGAGACATATGGATAGATTTGATGATTGGGATTTTGCTTTTCTATTTGATACGATTCTGGAACTTGAAGATGTACCAGATGAAAAATTCATTTATTTTTGCGAACAATATGTTCATCCGATTTTTAGAAGGTCATATTATGACCCGGATAGCGATGAAACAATTGACCCGACAACTCAGTGTATAGAAGCGATTAACAAGGGACTTTCTGATGTCGGACTTGCCTTGAAACCTACAAGTCAAACAGCAGGAAGGGAAATTTATAAAGCGGTAGCATTGGTTCAAGGCACTCAAACACCTATTAAGAATATTATTTTTGCAGCTAAGTACAAACCAGATATAGTTTTGGATGATGCTCTATCCAATGGAATTAAGATTGTAGATGCTAATGGAGCTTTAGTATATGAAGACGGAATCCCATCGGATGGTATCAGTTGGGAAAGAATCTGCGATTGGTACAAAAACGAGGAAGCTGAAGACACAGAAAAGAAACTGACAAAGAGGTTTTACGAATGTTTAGATTCAGATGCAGAAAAATTATTCTTTAAGGCATATATTCTTTTTATGAAAGATGCTGGAAAGAATATACCAGCACTAATTCCACAAGTATATCTGTATTATGACCCTAAAATCCAATCAGAGCGAGAACTAAAAATATTTGAACATCAAAAAATGGATTTCATGATGATTATTGGCCCGTCTCAACGAGTAGTAATTGAAATTGATGGTCAGCAACACTATGCAGAAGATGTAATTGCTCCATCAAGTCAGTATAAGCACTACGCTTCTCCGATTCGGTATGCTGAAATGATGAAAGCTCATAGAGAAATGAGCTTAGCTGGATATGATGTATATCGTTTTGGAGGTAGAGAACTATGGGTTGGCGGAGGCGTATCAGAAGAAGATATAATTGCACATATAAAGGAATTTTATAATGACTTGTTCTTAAAATATAGAATTTGATTTGCGAAAATTACAAGTACTGTTATAGAAAAAACGAAGGAGGAATGTCATTACATGGAATACATATTAATAGGAATATGCGTAGTGGTCGTTGCCGCCATCAGCATAACAGTATTCATGAAAAAGAAATCGGAAACAAGACATCAGCTTGCATCAGGAGGAAAAGAGGCTGGATTAGAACCGGTACCAAATGCGGATAAATCGCAGGAGCTTGTTATTCAAATGGAGATGCTGCCAGCAGAAGCAATGCCGGCTGAAAGCAAACTTGTCGAGATTGCCAACAGTAAGGTACTGGCTCATGTGAATAATCTGGTGCCTGGATTAGCTCAAGCCGGTAATGCAGCAAACAACGCAGTACAAGCCAATGGTGAAGTTTTGTATAGAGCGATAATCCCAGCAGGCGCAAAGTTAACGGATTCAAGAGCAATGGAGAATGCTGTCCGTGGTCTTTATCATGGAACTGATGGGATAAAAGGACACGCAAATTTGGTCGCCGTAGAAGCTCAAAAAGGCACTGCCGTTGTGGCCAATACAGCAGCTGCAGCGATGGGAGTTGCTTCAATGGTTGTCGGACAGTACTATATGACACAGATTAACGCAGAGCTCGGAGAAATCAGCGATGGCATATCAAAGATAGCAAATTTTCAGTACAACGAGTATCGTAGCAAGGTATACTCGCTCATTGCGCATGTTAAGAAGATTGCTGATTTCCAATCAGAAATTTTGGAGAACAATGAACTGAGAATGAGCAAAATAAGTCAGCTTGATAGTCTTGAGGAAGAATGCACTCAACTCCTTGGACAGGCAAATTTAACTCTTGCAGGATACGCAAAAAAGAAAGACCTCGATTATAATTCTTATGAAAAAGAATTGATGGAAGCGCAAAACTGGTTTATGTATCAGAAATCCTTACTGGATGTACTTTGCAAAATTTCAGACCTTAGATATACATTACATCTTGGTGCGGTATCGAGAGAACAGTGTGTAGCACTGCTTCCGACATATACGCAGCAAGTGGCAGATACACAAGGCAGACTGAGTAATTGGCATCAGAATACTGCGAAACGATTAGATATTAATCTGGAGGACGGTAAAAGAAAAAGAAACGGTCTTGATGGCGTTGTCCACCTCATTCCTGGTTTGTTTAATGAAGAATTGAAATATAGGCCTATTGAGAAAAGTACAGCGAGTATAATTACCACGCAAGTAACAGGCTATGAAGGGCATTGTCAAGATACTACTGATTTGTATTCAGAGGATGTTCAGCTTATTGCGAAAGACGGCAAGATTTATTATCTTCCAGAAAGTAAAGCAGAGTAAAAAAGAGAGCAAGTCACCCTATTGGAACCATAAGCCTATGTGAGCAATAATGAAACAGCGCTTAGAAGCGCTTTGAAAAATGATGATGTGTTTGTAGAAAAGAATACGAGCACAGCAATGAAGATTCCCATTCTCAGAAGGATATTTGCCCTTTATGAGGCAGAACCGATGGATTTGGTGTTCTATCTAAAGGATTCTGAATCAAAAAAAACGTCCGATGCAAACAGGTACGAAATCATAAGACGCTATTGGGAATATGCACTTCCAATAATACAAGCGCAGCATGTTCATAGAGGAACCTATAGTAACTGTACTCCAACTACATCCAATACGGAATCTGGCTTCTTTGGCATCAGTGGATTCAATATTAGTTGCATCGCAAACTATGACAATGCACGAATTGGTTTCTATTTGGGTAGTAGCGAGACAAAGAAAAATAAAGAAGCGTTTGACTTGCTTTATAGCTATAAGGATGATATTGAAGAAGAATTCGGCATTGCGCTTGATTGGGGTAGAGCAGACTTCTATAAGGCATCTTGGATGTGTTATTCTTTGAATGGTGTAAGCATCACCAATGAGGCTGACTGGCCTCGAATGGCAAAATTTCATGCGGAATGGAGCGATAAAATTTGCGGAGCAGTGTTGCCATCCCTTCAAAGTAGTAACAGCATGCGTTTACAGAATATTGCCGGAGTTTTCCGTGAATGGGCAATGGCGCATGTAGGCGCTAATCTGAACTTAGCAAAATGTAATCGCACTTATACAAGATTGACTACACCGGGAATGACTGCAATTTTACCAGATTTACATGACGCGCCAAGTGGAGGGAACACGGATAATCACTATTTTTATGAAATAATTAATCGTAATGGAAAAGAGGTATACATTCAGTTTGCAATTAGCTCCAAAAATATTACAGATGAATTTAGAGCTATATGTGATAAGATAAATGAATTCTATCCTACAAAAGTGGGGAAAGAAGAATGGCTATGGAGAATACCATTCGAGACATCCAATATAGGTATCCCAGATGACTTATCTAAAGATACACTATTTACGAGTCTGGACTCCTGTATGGATGAGATTCTTGTATTTGAAGCGGATTTGGCAGAAAAATTGAAGGCATGATTTATACATGATAACTTAGCTACGGTGTGCAATGCATAGAATGCACTGTAAAAATAGTTGTTGTAATTTTTGCAACAACTATTCAGCATTTTGTTTGAAATAGAAAGTGAGTTTATGATGAAAGATTGGAGGAACGAATATGGCCAATAAGAAAAAAGATGAAATAACCATTCATAGCTCAGCAGCAGAATACCTAACCTATGTAGCAGCTGTTGGTGACAATACTGACAGCATGGAAATGCGCTATGAAGATGAAAATATATGGTTGACGCAAAAGATGATATACTGCAGCAGAGCTGATTGTGGGACGTGCAGATGCTGATAAGGAGCATATGGGCTTGACTACATGGGATGCAGCACCGGATGGAAAAATCGTAAAAACGGATGTGTCGATTGCAAAGAACTATCTGAATGATAAGGAAATGTCTTACATGGAGCGAATTGTATCGCTGTATCTTGATTACGCTGAATTGCAGGTAGAGCGCCAAATTCCAATGAGCATGGAGGATTGGGCAAAACGTCTGGATGGTTCCTTGGAATTTAATGGTAATGAAATTCTCACAGGTGCAACAAAAATCAGTGCAGAGAAGGCAAAGCTCCATGCAGAAACTGAATTTGAGAAATATAGGATTGTACAGGATAGAATGTTCATGTCTGATTATGATAGGTACTTGCTTGAACTGAAGGAACAGAGTAAGTCCGAATGAGTTTGTGCGGACTGCTGAACCTTTTGCAACAGTTGTGGCAAGTCGAGACGATTGCAGAAAAAGCTGATATTTTAGCAGCATATATATATATTATAGGTACATGCAGTACCGATAGATAAGTTTCCACGAACAGGCGACTACTACTCCGATAATCTGATATCATAATCAAGGTATCGTGCCATATTGAGTGCATAGTATTGATGTCAAAGGTTGTGCGATCCTTTCTGGCAGGCACTCATTCTCAATCGTCGTACCTACTTTACACCAATTGCGGAAATGCTATATGAGTCATTGGCATTAGAAAGCACTCCTGTTATGGTGATGGAGCCGCTCCCGGAAGGTCGGTCGCATCGTGGGCAATGCGGTGGCTAATGGACTTGCCACAGGTGGCAGTGGTGTTAAGTGGTATGTCCGATGTGCCACAGGTTGAAGATAATGTGAAAACTTTTACGGAATATCAGCCGCTGGAAGAAAGCCAGAAAAAGCTGTTGATGGAGGCTTGCGAATTG
>UMIU01024417.1_pt1 | contig 20281 bp, 9 predicted proteins | sample 1965871 | NCBI WGS metagenome assembly UMIU01 (sample SAMEA4836132, study PRJEB28245) | human gut metagenome | biome: gut microbiome; material: fecal sample | place: Denmark | collected 2008
TCGTTTCTCCGCCGACTAAGAATCGAATTATGCAGGTCTCCTGACTCGTGGATCATCGTCCTTCTCTCCCTTCCCGGTTTCCCCAGTGGGTGGCTGTGCCTTAGAGAAGAACTCCTCATTTACAGTGGCGGGACCGTGCAGGACTTACACCTGCTTCCCTCTTAGCTCCTCCTTAAGAGGAGAACATAAAACGCCGATATGTAATTGTTTTCAGTGTCTTCATTCTATCACTATACTAACATAAAATCAACACAATTTTTTATGATCGAGACATGCTGTTATCGCCTACGTCTTTTCCCAGATCGCAAGTATAAACCCAGACGATCTTATCTCCGTCTTTCAGCGTGTATTCAGAACTTCCATAATTAGGGAAACTTCCATTGACCTTGTACATCCAGCCGCTTAACTTGCCGCCGTCAAACTCGTAGAGATAATTGATGCCCTCTACGTAATAGGAACCGTAAGTCGGCGTATACGACGACTCTACTTGAATATTTTTATTTCTGCATACCCTATTCAGTACATCATAGACTGTGCTGTCTTTTTTGACAGTCACCTTCGTGGTCGGCAGAATGGTTCCGTCTGATGGTACGTAAGCCTCCAGCGCCGGATCCTCTAACTTTGATAAATCGTTGGCCAACGTGTCACATCTAATTTCTATGGAAACGGAGATTTTTTTCTCTTCCGGAAGCGTTGCCGGTGAAGAACCGCCGCCGTTTCCCGTGTTGTTATTCTGATCGGAATCCTTTGAAGGGCCGCTGTCTTTCTTTTCTTCAATATCTTTTTCCGCTTTTTTAATATCCACCGTCTTCTTAGCGTCTTTGTGGATTTTTTTCGTCAAAACGACATAGTCTCCGCCTTCCTCAACAGAAAATGCCGCCTGCTGTGCCTTTAGGTCGATCTTCGCCTTGGATATAAACTCCAATTTGCCCTGCTTTAAATCGACTTTATACGCCCATCCGGTCGTTTTCTTCTCACTGTAGATAGGAATAGAGACCTTAAGCGTGCATCCAAAGGAGCCTTGCTGGTAGAAAGAGATCATCTGCCCCTGCAATGACAATTTGCGAAGAATATCATTAATCTGCTCGTAATACGGCCCCTCTTCCTTTGCCGTCAAATTAATTGTTACAGGCTTTTTTACATTTGCGCCATCAAGGGTATAGGTCATCTCCTTCTTATCCTTGATCTCAGTCGTATACTCTTTTACTTCTTTTGATGCAGCTAGTTTCTCAACTACAGACTGTTCAACGACATCTCCGTTTTCCGCATTTTTAAATTCTTTTGTCTGGTCTTTCAAAGCTTCATAAGCCTCTTTTTTGTCGTTATACTCGCTGTCCTCAGATTTTGAAATCTGTTCGGCCGACTTAATCTGCTTTTCAAAAGCAAGCAGTGTGTACTGGGCGTACTGGCCTTTTTCATTTCCTGCGTTGTTCCGTTGAGCAGAGAGCAGTTCCTGAGCTGTTTTGATTTGATCCTGCAAAGAATCCGAGTAATCTGCCTTTTCAACGTTCATATCAAGAATCAGGTACACAGCCAGTGCGACTACAATCAGAATTACGGCAATGACGCGCAGCCGTTTGCGCTTCACTTTCCTCTCAAAATCCTTATCCATACTTATTTCACTTTAACCCTTTGCACCGTGCTGTAGCTTCCATAAATCTTGTTGCCCTTGACGTCTGTTTTGTAAGCTCTTACTTTTACGTAATATGTTTTACCTTTTTTCAAAGATTTTATCGTTTTTACCGTCGACGACTTGGAGGCAGCTATAGTCTTACTGCCGGTGAACTTGCTATTGGCCGCATATCTGATTTGGTACCCCTTTGCCCCGCTAATCTTTTTCCATTTAACCGTCATGGTCTTTGTTTTCGTCGATTTCAGCGAGATAACGACTGCTTTCTTTGGTTTGGAGATGGTCTTTCCGTCCGTCATGTCATATAACGAACTCTTTCCGGCGAGCAATCTGTCATAAGCCACTAACGTGTAATAGCCCTGTTCCGTAGCCATGGAATTGACTTCTGGCTTATATCCTGCAGTACTAGTATTTACATGGCGAAATCCGCCGCTGTTTTCATCGTAGTAAGTCAGCAAAGCGTCGAGCACGGATTTTCCATTCCTGATAAAGCGATCGTCTTTGGTTGGATCAATCCCCAGAGCTGTCAGCCCTACGATTACCTGACAATTACTTTCTGCATTTTTCGTTCCCCATGAATCAAAACCGCCGTCAGCTTTCTGCATATCAGAGAGTACGGTCAGCGCTCTGCCTACGGCAGTTTTTACATCGCTTCGGTTCATATATCCGGCTAAGGCCTGGATAGCCATACCGGTTATATCGCTGTCAGGCTTTTTTCCATCGAGAGAAAATCCGCCGCCTTCAATTTCCTGATCCAAAATTTCTTTTATCAGTAAATCTCTTGTAGTCTGTACTTCCACACTTTTTACGGTTGGAATCTCATACATATCACTGTCTAGCGCAATCAAAGCCCAAATCGGTCCGTTGATACCCTGCCATTTTACATTCTCAAAGTCTGCCAGCTTTTTCAGCAGATTGTAGCCGCCCACATTTCTTGGGTCTTTGCCAATCGCGGTTACGGCTAAACACACTCTGGAATACTCTGTATATTTTCTCTTGTCCAGTATGCCCTTACACTTTTTTACTTCTTTGACTAAATTATTATAATAAGTTTCATATGTAGAATCTTTAACGGCAGCGCCGCCTCTGGCCAGTCCGATGATATACCATTCATCACCATATCCAGGCTGTGACAGCTTTTTTATCATATAGTTCTCCGTTTTACTCATAGCCGTCTTATAAGACGTTCCTGTGCTGCCTGCGCCCCATGATAAGCATGTCATAGACGACATGACTAAACAGAGGACAACGAGAAGCGATAAAATTTTTCTCTTCATTCTTTCTACCTCATCTTTCTATTTTGCTTTCGCACTAACGATTTGAGACCATTTCGTATAAACAGTTTTCTTGTCTATCGTTCTATAGCCTCTCACTTTGTAGTAGTAACGGGTTCCCTTTTTTAAGCTGCTTCTGTTCGTATATTTTTTAGCAGTGGTTTTACCAATGCTTCTATATACGCCGTCTTTTTTGACAGATCTATAAATCTGATATCCATCGGCCTTGTAACCTACTGTCTTCTTCCAGGTCAGCATTACCTTTCCTTTAGATACCTTTGTCTTTAAATGGGTTATCCTTGTTGCTTTCACGCCGGCGGCTACCTTGCTGTCCACAGATATTTTGCAAATGGGCGCAATCAGCGGGGCATCCACATTGACAGCGGGGTTGCCTGCTGTATTCCAATCCGTTGCAGTTGTCGGTACGGTTCCTCTTGCAGAAAGATAATACGTTTTTCCTGCTTGAAAGGTATCTTTATCTAGTTTGATAACCACTTTACCGTCTTGGTCCGTTACTATGCCGTCCAATTTCTGAAATCCATCTTCTGACACAATTCCCAGTTCTGCATTCGGAATGGCCTGGGGATCTGCGTTTTGTGTCATCCCCATAAACCCTTGTAAGGACAGTGTAACAGAGCCTCCTGTGACCCCCGTAATTGCTGTTTTGCCAAAATAGGAAAAGTAGTCGGAGTAATATTTGTCATCTGCATTGACAGAGGCAATGATTCTGTCTCCATTCTTCACAGGTTCAGATTTCACACCGCTTGTGATGGATAGGTTGTTGATAAAAAACAAAGTGTTGCTGGTTTCGATTCCCCATAGTTTGGAAACAAACTGGTCGCAAAGATATCCGTCCGGTTTATACTCCTCATGAAAAGCTTCCATAACAGCATCGATGGTCGTCATTCCATCAGCCGTCTTTACCTTCACTGGAACCTCTGCCATGACCATACCATCAGCCACTGCAATGTCTCCTTTTACGCTCATGGTAACGTAAATCGTTGCTGTTTTTTCGGCAGCCCCGTACGCGTCCTCTCTATTGAGGCCTACAAGGCTCAAACAAGTAAACAACATAATGCCGATTAATACTACTGATGTAATGTGTTTGATCCGTTGGTTTGTTTTCATTCTCTTCCTCCTTAAGCAGTCCAAAATAATAAAAAGTGACTGGCGCCACCCCACTTTTTAATTCATAGGAAATTGTAAAACACAATTTCCTATGAATTAAAAAAGCTGTGGTAATCCACAGCCCGTATTTACTGACATTAAAAAAGCTCCTACCGGTTTCCGCGCCAGTAGAAGGTTCGCTCTATGCAGGTCTCCTGGCTTACGGTTCAACGTTCGTTGTTATCCTTCCCGATATGATATCAGTGGATGGCACAGCCGCAACAAGAACTCTCCGTTTACAGTGGCGGGACCGCGCAGGACTGAAACCTGCTTCCCTCTTAGCTTCCCTATTAGTGAGAAGAACATAGAACACGAAGTATTCAATTTATTCTATTATATTTCAAAAAATACTGCCTGTCAATCTAACGATATTTAGATTTTCTGGTACTCTTTACAAATATCCTTTGATTAAGAAATTTAGGTCACATAGAGAACAACTTCTCTAATAACACAAACCTATTGCAGAAGTTTCTTTACCACTGTTGTGTCTCCTGATTTACTGAAATACAAGAACCCGAGGCTCGCCCGGGTTCCATATTCTCATCAGCTATTTTGCTGTTCTGATTGCTTTACTTGACCACTTGGTGTACACTTTGTCTCCTGCAATGGTTCTGTAGCCCCTCACCTTGTAGTAATACCTGGTTCCTTTCTTCAGGCTCTTCGTATTCTTGTAGGAGGTCTTCTTGGTCTTGAAGAAGGCCTTGGTGCCATATCCGCTGTTCTTCTTCTTGGATCTGAACACCTCATAGCCGTCCACCTTGTAGCCTTTGGACTTGGTCCAGGTTACTTTGATGTAGCCCTTGCCTGCCTTTGACTTCGCCTTCAGGGTTGTCTTCGCAACGCCCGCCTTCAGTCTGGCGTTCTTCTCCGCATCGGTTTCTTCGCTGCCCTGCGCCTTGATGGCTGCATCGATCTTAGACTCCTCTGCGATGACGAACTTGGACAGGTGTTCCGTCTCGAGCTGGTAATATGGCTTGCCATTGATGGTTACGACCTTGCCACTCACCTTCTCCAGTCTGCCGTCGTCACCGATGGCTGCTGCTGCAACGGTTTTGTCTTTCAGCTGATTCGGTACCGGCAGAAGCAGCTTCAGCTTGTTCCCGCCGAAGGTGGTGATTTCCTTACCGTCAGAAAGAATGGTCACTTCCGTGATGGCTGCAGATTCTCCCAGAAGTTCCTTTTGCTCGTCTGTTACCGCTTTCTTCTCAAGAATAATTTTGACAGTGGCACCCTCTGCCGCCTTCACAACTTCCGTCATGGTCTTTCTGTCCAAAGTCACGTTACCCACAGGTGTTGCCACGTTCAGTGCCGCATCAGTCTTTTCTGCGATGGCTGACAAAGAAGTCTTAGGCAGTTCCAGAGTGACCTTGTCCGCTTTGTCTGCGCCGGTGACGTTGAGTCTGATTTGTGTGGATTCGTTTTTCTTTGCCTCATCGATCAGCTTGTCGATTTCGGAGCCGCTGACAGATACAGAAGCTTCGCCGTCTTTGATCGTCGAAGCGACGTTCTGGGAAGTCTCAATCTCCTTCTCTCCCCAATTTCCGGCATCCGGATCCTGGGTATAGTCTCCCGTATAGTACAGCTCAATTTTGTCGCCATCTTTCAGATAGTAACTACCCATGTATACATCCGGCAACTTGCCGTTGACCTTATAGATCCAACCGCTGTTCGCCGAATCTGTATCGGAGAGCGTCGCACCAGAAGGGTCGGTAATGGAAGCCACATAGCTGCCTACTCCGGTATAGGTATAGTTATTTTGAGACATGGCAGTCTTTACAACATCCCAAACGGTAGTCGTGTCCGCATCAAGGCCACTTACCGTATAGGACGGCATGTTCTGAAAGCCCTTTACGCCTTTACCATCTATAGCGACGGAGGCTTTGATTTCTGATGGCGGATTTGGATTGTCCGTACCAGTGCTGCCTTTGACATTGACCGTCGTTGAAACCGGCTGCTTGTAGAACTGCTGGAACTGTTGGTACTGGGAAGCTTTTGCCGTGTCTTTGAACTTCTTCCAATACTTTCCGAATTCACTGTGTGTCAGCACGCTATCGATCTTCACCTGCGTGTTGTATTCCGGCTGTGTCACTTCCAAAGTTTCATATTCAATTACCTTTGGCTTGCTGGTGCGGAATTCTCTCCATGTGTCGTTGAGGAACGGATCATATCCCGGCAGATCATCTACTTCGATGCCGCCAAAAGTCAGGTTGATGACTCCTCTGACATAATTCAGGGAACCATCTTCCCTCTGGAGAATCTCTACAAACGGGTTCAAATTTTTCCTTATCTCGTCCTTTGCAGTATTCTCGCCTTTGATGCCTTCCCAATAAGCACTTTCTTCCAACGCAGCCTTCATGAACGCTGCTCCGTCTTCCAGTTCCTTTTCTGTCAAAGGTTTTACGGTCAGATAAAAAGTCTTCTTTGCATATACGTCTTTGTCATTTTTATATTTATGTATTGTAATCGTATATGGGACTTTCACTTCTTTCTGTCCTGGCAGCGGACGATAGATTTCAGCATGGTAGCCGTTAAACTCCAGCACATCTGTGTTTCCGCTCTCCATCTTGACCTGGTAGTCCCAGCGATCCATAACGCCTTCATCCGTCAAAGTCTGTGATGTCGGCATTTGAATGTCGCTAGTGACTGCATTAGTATCAATTGGCTTTTTCTTATCGACAAAATCGCGCAGCAATCCTTCGTATTTGTCCTCTAAGGCCTTCTGCATCTGTTCACTTGGATCTTCTGTCAGTGGCGCGATGTTAATTATAAAGGTTCTCGTCCCTGTCATCCACAAGGTATCTTCGCCCTTGTTCTTAAATTCATCCTCTGTATAGTCATCAAAGAGGTTGAAGGTGGTCAGGGCAGTCAGCCTAAAGGTCACTGGTTCGCTTCCCTTTCTCGGTCTGTTCAATTTTGCCGAGTAGCTTCCGTCCGCATTCTCTGACACCAAAATTGCATCGGTATCAGGGGAAGACCATTTTACACTTACTGGCTGTCCCGCGATGCTGGTCGGCAGGATCAGGTCTTCCGAGACTTCCCCGTCTACGGTTACCGTATCCCACCAGTCGGCTTGGTTTTCTTTCCCAATCGTTGCCGTATTTTCGTTGGCACCTTTGATGGTATCCCAAGTTATCGTATTGACTGCATCGTCCAGCTTCTGCTCGACGACTTTTTCGTCCCAGCCGATATGCACGCTGACCTTAACGTCTACAGACTGGGTTCCCAGCTTCAGTTTGAAAGTAACGCCCTTGTACTGCGCATATTTTGTGGCGCCTTCTGCCCCTGTGAAATATTTGATGGTTCCGTCACTTTCAAGATTTACTTCATCGTTATTTGGCAGAGATTTGGTTCCTGCACCGACAAACTCTACGCTGATTTTTCCTTCACCGTCATCATAAGAATAGTCTTTCGTATCCACATCATAGCCAGCGCGAGCCAGATACTGCTCCATCGCCTGATAGATATTTGTATGATTGTACGCCTGTAATGGCTGAATGAATACGCTTGACTGTTCCAGTTTGTCTTTAATTCCATTTAGTTTCTCTAAGTCCTGTGAGTCACCAGACCACAGCACCAGGGTGAAGGTCTTTGTTACACTTTCTCTATTCTTAGTAATCGTTGCCGTCAAAGTCACTTCTTCTTTTGCAGTTTCCGGTAAGGTGATTGTACCTGTATTGCTTACTAATGCTGGATTGCTGCTGCTCCAAGCTACACTGCACCCATTTACACTGCTGTCCAAAGTTAAGCTTTGCGGCTCCTTGAACTGATATTTTTCTTCTGCATCAGGTGCCAGGGCAAGTCCCGCTCTGTCCTTGATGCGCAGCGCTGCTTTGGCTGCCATGGCAGTCTTGTAATCATCGCTGAGCTCAGGTTCTTTACCACCTTGCCATGAGAGCACAGGATACCCGCTGTTCAGGTTACTGTCCTGGCGAAATGCGTTTCCGGTTCCGTTAAGTTCAAGAACAAATCTCCCGGTCTTCATGTCGTCCGCGTTTTTCTCTGTTGCTACGGCCGTTCCTTCTGCAAAGGCCTTTGCTGCTGTACCACGAAGATAGTATGCGTTCTTTACAGTTCCTTGTACAGAACCCGCAACTGCGCCGATGCCAGCCCCCGGTCCGGTTATTTTTCCCGTGTTATATGAGTTCTTCAGAGTTCCGCTTGCATACAGCGTGCCTACTATGCCTCCGATGGCTCTGTTGGTAGTTTTACTTGTGTCGGCAGTCACGCTGCCAGTATTGTAACAATTCTCTATTACCCCATAGGTATAACCCGCAATACCGCCGGTGTTAAGCGGACTGTTAAAGGCTACACAGGTGTTTTCTATAACTGCATAGTTCACGCAATTTTTGATAACGCTGGCCCCGCCTTCCATTCTTCCAACGATACCGCCAGTTGAGTATGAACTGCTGTTTTTTATGCTGCCGCTAAAGCTACAATTTTCAATAGCACCCTTACTTGATCCGGCAATGCCTCCCAAGTTCCCGTTTCCTGAGACGAAACCAGATACAGATAAGTTCTTCACCACACCCGTTTCATCGATAGAGTCAAAGAGACCATCACTACTTTTTAATCCACTGATAGTTCTGCCATCTCCGTCAAATGTCCCGGCATACCTTTTATCAAATAGACCAATTCCGGTCCATTCTTTGTTATTTAAGTTGATATTCGCAGTCAGTTTTCCATTGATTGATGACTGCTCTTGGTTATTGGCCTGATCTGCAAACCATGCCAGTTCTGCGCCATTAGATATCTGATACACATTTCCAACTTTATTTGGTTCGGTCTGAGTTTTGCCGTCCCAGGCATCTCCTGCAAATTCCAAAGTAACAGGAATAGTCATATCCTTATCTGGAGTAAAGCTTTCCGTCTTTGTCACATAGTTCTCTGCTGAAATCGTATAATTATAAACCTCATCGACTGGAAGCTTATACGTCCCGTCTTCCTGTTTAAATGCTTCCATCGTATCACCATAGGAGTTTGTAACGTCTATGACATACGAGTTGATTTCAGAAGCCGACACTTCAAATTTTACCGTAGCCTGCTCCACTGCCTCCATGGATACAGTTTCCTTTTTGCTTTCCTCATCACCGATATTCAGCGGCCTATCTGTGATATCTTTATAACCAAATGCCTCAACAGAATATGTGTAGTTCCCCTTTTCCAGAAGATATTTCTCTCCTGTTGGATTTACGATATCTCCATCTTTCTTGACAGTGATCGCCGCTTGTTCCGGTGTGACTTCAAATGTTACAGCCGTCAGCGCTTTTGCTTCAAACCCCTTCAGGCGAATCCAATTCTCATCTCCTGGATTCATATCAGAGCCGTTGACATAGCACTTGTAGTTAAGTGTTATGATATCCCCTTTATCTGCAGAAATCTTATAGCTGTTCCAATCCTGACTGACTTCCTCAAATCGATCTACTTGCTGATCGTTTTTCTTTATAATCAAACCATAATCGCTGCCTGTAAAAGAACTTCCAAGCTCAGAAATCATATAGTCAAAAGTCAATTCCGTTGGCTTGTCAAAAGTCAGTGTGATAGCACTTGTGGTATTCGTTCTCTTATTGCTGGACTGTAAATAGCTTGTGTCATGATCTTTTGTTGCAAAAAACGGGTATGTATTATCGTCCTTTGCCGATACACGGTCCGCAACATCTGCAAAGAAGTCGGCAAAGGTCAGTTTCTTGATCATATCGACAGTAATCGTTTCCGCTTTACTGCTTACTGTAAATAAACCCTTTTCAGGCTCACAGCCTTCACAAGTGATGGTATATGTGTAGGCACCCACAGGAAGACTGTCTCCATTGGTAAAGTCTACAATTTGGTCGCCGCTTTTTATTTCAATTGCCGGCTCTGCATCAATGCCACCTGGTTTATTGATGTTAAAGTTCACGGCGTAGGAATCGGCTTTCTGCATGTTAACGGTGACGTTCGAATCCTCTCCGTCTACAGTAAATGCTTGATCTGAGACCGGCACGTAACCAAAAGCTGTCGCAGAATAGGTATAATCGCCGTTTTCCAGATAATATTTATCTCCATCAGGCTCAATTTCAGTGTTACCTTTTTTCACCGTGATGACAGTTCCATCAGGTTGCCCTGAAAAAGATGTCTCGTAGATTGTATCTGCCTGAAACCCTTTGAGCCTGACATAGTCACTACTGGAATAATAGTTTTTATAGGAGATTTTAATAATGTCTCCTTTTTTTGTATTTATGCTATGCGTTTTCCATGCTGAACTCGTCCCATTAAAGGTGTTTTGCAACTCACCATTGCAATAAAGCTTTAGTCCATAAGTACCATAAGTATTAGAAACAGAAGTCCAATAATCGAAAGTCAACTTTACATTTTCCTTAATCTCCAATGTAATATAGCTTTCAGTAGAGTTATACTGTTTATTGCCTGACTCTAGGTATTTGACACCCTCATCTGACGTTACCGCTTTAAACGGATAAGTTTCATCATTTTTGACCGAGAACTTACTTTCAAAGGAATCAAAGAAGTCGCTGAATACTAGTCTGCGTGACAGTGTTTTCTTTATTTCCTGGTCTGAAGATTCAACAGTAAAAGAATCTGTTACCGTCTCACATTTATCATGTGTGATGGTATAACTATAAGTTCCGCTCGGCAATTTGTAAGTTATACCATCCTCTTCGGCCTGCATTACAGTATTACCAGATTTTACTTCAATAGTGGGTTTTCCTTCAACATCTTCTGGAATGCTGACCTCAAATCTCACCTTCTGCACGTCCTGTTGCTCCAGGGTTACCGTGTTTTCAACGTTTCTGTCGTTCACGGTAATCTTATCTGTCTTTGTATTATAACCGAATTTTGATGCAGTGTAAGTGTACGTTCCATTCTCCAAGGTATAAACATAGCGTCCCTCCGACTTGGAGTCTGGTTCAATCACTGTTGTTTTGCCTTCTTCTGTCAGCTTGAAGTCCGCATCTGTTGGCGTTACTGCGAAAGAAGCGGTGCGCAATTCTTCCAGCTGGAAGTTTTTCAGCCATGCGCAGTCCGAACCATTTTTGGTGCTGGAATCTTTTACATAAGCTATAGTAATGGTGTCGCCGCCTTTAACTTTCTGCGTATAAGTCGTCCAGTCTATATCCCCACCTATCATTGATCCGTCATTGATTTCCAGCCCATCATACGAGGCTTCTGAACTAACTTTATAGTCAAATTTAAGGATTGATGACTTAATGTCTTCATTAAAGGTGATCGTTATTTTAACTTGAGACTTGTTTTGATCGTAACTGTTAGATTTTAAGGCATCCTCATCGTCTATAAATTCTTGTCCAGCTTCACCCTTCCAATCTTTAGAACTGTATTCAACCTTCGCTTTGCCTGCCAGTCCGTTAAACACTGTACTCGGAAAAGGTTTTTCTTTAATTGTTATATCATATGTTGTAGTTGTACCTTTATACGTAACCGTCAGTGTCTGCGATTCTGCCGACGCAGAGGAATCAAAGCCTGTTATCTCAAAACCCGATTCAATTTCTTTGGAACTTTTATCTGCGTAATTCACATTCAATGACAATTTCTTGTCCAGTTTATCGCCAACATAATATTCTGTTTTAACGGTTCCTTCCTCCACACTGATTGATTCTACCGGATTTAATCTTACGTTTTCTGTTGTGTCTCCATCTGTAAGGGTAACCTGACCTGTTACATCCTCACAGCCATCGGCAGAAACGATATAAGTATACGCCTTATTTTTCAGCAATTCGTATACCGTTGCTTCTGCAGAAGAGGTTACTACCTGGTCCCCATCCTTTACGACAATCGTATAGGCCTCAGATCCCGTAACTTCAAAGGTTAAATTCCCCCATGAAGAGTTGTCTTTAGTAAGAACTGCGGATATATTATCTAACGTCGCCCCACTGTTGGCCTGGTCAGCTGTAACGGTTAAACTTCCCGTCTTTTCCATATAGCCCTCTTTTGTCACGTTATAACTATATTCACCCTCTGGCAAAGCAACTGTTCTTGTTGCACCCTTTTTTGAGGTATATATAACATTGTCCCCTGAAGTGACGGTCAATACCGCATCTTCTGGTGTGATGTCAAAGGCCGTTGTTGCAGTAGGAATTTGCCAAGAAAGAACTGGATAGTCTCCCGTCTTTGACATGAATGCGCTGCCTAATGACGTTACAAAATCAGAGCTCTTCATTTCGTCTTCCGATTTACTTGTGACCTGACCTGTTATTTCTACAGGAAGATTATATCCTGCAATTGCGTTTGTGCAACTGTCCTCAAGGTAATAACAATTGTTTACTGTAGTGTTGCTTGTGGCCCAGCCTGCAATCGCGCCAAAATTACTTGTAGCGCTGCCGCCTACGGAACCCGAGCTGTAGCAATTGCTGATAGTTATTGTAACAGCATTCCCTACAATTCCTGCACAATACGCACTACTTGCTCTGGTAGATGTTACAGAACCTTGATTATAACAATTTGTTATAGCCCCTGCGGCAGCGCTCCCAACAATTCCTCCCGTCCACCGGCCTGAAGAATTTTCATTCTCAATAGCTCCAGTATTGCCACAGGAGGTAATAGTTCCACCTGTCATTTTAGCCGCAATGCCACCAGCGTAATCACCATTCACGGTAACCGCTGCAGTATTAAGGCAGTTTTCAATGGTCCCGGAAGTTGTTCCTGCAATAGCACCTACCGTTGCAGTGCCATTTATGATACCTTTAGTAACTACATTTTTAATAGTACCATTTAAATTGCCCGCCAATCCTACACTTGTGCCTTTGAAGATAATTTTATGGTTTCCTCCATCAAATGTACCATTATAAGCTGTTTCACTGCCTATCGGTACCCACGCAGAGTCAACCTCAATATCTGCTGTCAGAACTGCATTAGCGCTAGTGTCCCCCCCATTCACTTGGGCGGCAAAAGCTTTCAGTTCCGCTACAGTGTCAATCTCTATGGGTTCATTTACGCCATCATCCCCATATGCGATCATACTCATTCCTGGCATATAGGTAACAACCGTTACCATCACCAGGAGCATGACAGCGATTTGTTTTAACTTACTTCTTGATTTCCAATTCAATCGTTCTTTCCTCCTTTTTTCCTCGCACCGCAAAGAGCAAAAGAGATTTTGCTTGAAAAGAAGACTCATTTCCTATATAATTCTTCTAACAGCAAAACCCGCCTTCGTCGCTTTGACTGGTGCGTTTGTGTTGTTGCTGCCTGACACCCGCAAATTTCTCAGGTTTCCTGGTGTCGGGCTTTTTATGTCACCAAAAAGGTTACATTCTTTAACGTATGCTGCGATTCTTCCGCATAAAAAAAACTGCAGCAAAAAATGCTACAGCCCGTATTAACTGTTATTTTTTTCCCTACTGATACTCCGCCAGTGGAAACTAATTCTATGCAGGTCTCCTGACTCATGAATCATCATTCTGACCTTCCTTCCCAGGCAGCAAATAGTTTCTTTGCCCAGTGGATAGCATAAGCCCTGATCAGAACTCTCCATTTACAGTGGCGGGACCGTGCAGGATTCTCACCTGCTTCCCTCTTAGCTTCCCCTATCGGGAAGAACATAAAATCTTGTATTTCCTATTATAGCATTGACCCCCCCCCCAAGTCAATTTGGAATTTTGCAAAATGTTTATTTGACCTAAAAACTGCACCAGGTTACCCTAATGCAGTCCATATTTTTCCAAGCACATTCTAAGTTCTTCCCACCACTTGGCATCCCTTCTTAAAAAAACAGATGCCATACTTCAGGATGGGGCGGTAGCCATCCGCCTCCAGAGGTGTACCGTAATTTTGTTCCTCAATTTGCGCCAGCGCCTGGCGGCACTTTTCTTCCATCTCATGAAAGCTCTGCGCAACCTTCAGCTCCAGTACCATGGCCCTTCCCATGAATTTCTTCTCCATCAGGATGATATCAGGTCTGCCTGTGCCGCTCTCCCTGTTGGACAAAACTTCGTAATCCCCAGTACCCGACAGAAGCCCGGTAAGGAAGCCGTGATAATAATTCTCTGCATAGTCAAAATAGCTGATGGTGTCCATCAACTGACGGGAAATAAAGTCTTCCGCCGCCCTGCAGTCACCTTCTTCCAGCGCCTTGATCAGCGGCCGCTTGTCGATCCCCCTCGCCTTACGGTCAAACCAGATCCTGATCGACTGTCTGTAGACATACTTGACCTCCCGGTTTGGAATGGACAGCTGCAAGTAGATATCCTCCCCATCCTTCCTCTGGCTGCCCACCTTCAAGTAGCCGGTGAAGAACAGGAAGTTCCACAGATTGTCCTGGCTTTCGTGGATGTCTGCGTAGGTGATTTCTTCGTGGATAGGCTTCTCTATCGTGCCGCCTTCCATGAGCACCTCCAGTTCCCTGCGCGTCTCTCCGTCCGCATCATCCACCAATTCACGGATGATGCCGTTGGATGAGGTGTTTGACCAGTATGCCCTGGTGGGGATCTCGTCGCCTGCAAGGACGCTGCTTACATATTTGACGATGCTCCACGGGTTATATATCTCCGCGTTGCCAAAGCGGTACCCGTCATACCACTCTTTCAGTTCCCCATAGCTCCCACTGATGTCGTAATAGTCCAGCATAGCCTTGACATCTTCTTCCGTGAAGCCAAAGGCGTCTCCGTAGCTCCCACTGAGTATGGAGTGAATCTGCAGGTTGTTCAGCCCGGTGAAAATGCTTTCCCTGCTGATCCGCAGGCACCCTGTGATCATGCCGAACTCCAGGAACCGGTTGGTCTTCAGCGCAGACTCAAAGAGAGATCTGATGAAGGAGCTCATCTCATCATAAAACCCTTCGAGGTAGGCGTTCTCAAGAGAAACATCGTATTCGTCAATGAGGATGATGGCATTCTTTCCATGATAGCGGTACAGGCACTCGGAAAGAAACCGAATTGCGTCCAGGTACAGAGACTCCTCGTCCGCCCTTGCCATAATTAAGCTATAAATCTCTTTTTTATCAGCCGGTATCAGCTGCCCTTCCAGGATATATTGATGGCGTTCAAACTCCTCTGAAATTCTCTTTTTCAGTTCCTCATACGCCAGTTCATAGTTCTTCTGCTTTGCCAACTTCAGTGACAGGTTGATGACCGGGTACTGCCCGCAGTGCCGCATATATTCTTCCCCACAGCCCGAGATGGCAAGGCCGTCAAAGATATAGCTGTTGTCCGTTTTCTCCCCGTTCATGGTCCTCTCGTCCTCAAAAAACCTGCGCACCATGCTCAGGTTCAATGTCTTTCCAAAGCGGCGGGGCCGTGTCAGCAGAGTGACGCTGGCTGCTTCGTCCAAAAGTTCCCTGATCATCAGAGTCTTGTCCACGTAGTATAAATTTCTGTCTATAAATGTCTTCAGATCTTCATGACCGATCGGCACTGCTTTCCTCATGTCGTCCCCTCCTTTTTTCACTATCTATAGTATACGTCAAATCCAGGAAAATCACAACAGAAAACGCCCTGCATTTCCTTGCGGGGCGCTTCCTGTATATGCAGTTATTTCATAACTTATTTATATATCCCGTACTTAATTTTAATCCGCTCCAGCTTTCTGATGATACTATTGCCAAAAAGGAAGATACAGAGTGCCGCTGATCCTGCGTGAAATGCATCATAAGGCGCGCCTGATATATATAAGATCCGCATACTTTCCAAACTGAGATTGTTTCCTCCCGGCACCCCAGCCGATGTCACCAAAGCGCAGATGTTCATAATACCGCCATAGATGATAAACGTCGTAAAAAATGTAAAAACCGCTAATGTGATACCGTCCACCGGCAGTCTCTTTCTCTGCAGCAGCATTCCGGCAAGCAATCCCAATGCCCCAAAGACATAGAGCCGCCAACCAAAAAAGGTATCATCTCTGCCCGGCCAAAGCTGATAACTGATATAGGCGATAACCAGACCGAACAAAATACAGATGACCGGACCCATAATCATTTTGAAATTCCTCGATTTCAGTTGATCCAAATCCACTTTGTTAAAGGCTAGTCCTGCCAGGAACCCTAAAATTCCCCAGCAAAACATCTGCCATGGAGTCCATGGACCCTGACCCATATAGAAGTTACAGACAAATCGAGAGATCGCTCCTATCAAAAAACCCGCTTCCGGCCCCAAGGAAATTCCCGAGATGATGATCATAGCCGTTCCTATCTGAATAGGAAGCGTGATATGAAAGAAGATGTGCACACAGACAGTGAGGGCAGACATCATGGCGATCAGTACGATTTCCCGTGCCTTCGGTTTTCTATTTTCAAAGACCATAAAAAAGGGCATCATTGTATAAATGAGAATTAACACACTGATAATCATATACCTGTTCTGTCCGAACTGAATACCGATCAAAATCGTCACAGGCATCGCCAAAAAAATCAGGAGAGCGGACAGAAGCGTTCTTTTTTTGTGTGACGCTTCATATTGTGTTAAATCATAGCTTTTAGCCATGTCGACACCTCCTCGCTAGTGATAGCGTCTCTCTTCCATTCCCTGATAATTTTGTTCGCCGTCGTCGTGTAGAAACTGTTGCCAGAGAAGAATTCCTTTGGCTTTCCCACCGAGACAATATCTCCATCAAAGAACATGGCGCACCGGTCAGCATATTCCGCACAAAACTCGATATCGTGGGATACCATGAAAATCGTTACACCGCCCTCCACCAGCTTACGTAATATCTGCGCCAATGTACGTTTAAAAAACGGATCTAAGCCCTTAGTCGGCTCATCCAGAAGCAAAATTTTCGGTTTCAGCAGAAGGATTTTCCCCAGCGCCAGCCTCTGCTGCTCTCCCCCGCTGAGGTCGTAGGGGTTGGCCTTCCGCAGATGCCCGATCTCCATCAAAGCGAGCATGCCATCGACCTGCTCGATCTTCTCCCTGTCAGATTGCTTTACATAGTAAAGCGCTTCCAGCAACTCTTCCTCTACTGTGATTTCTGTGAACAGGGCCTGTGGATTCTGCGGCAGCATAGAAAGTCTTGTTCGATCCACCTTCAACGATCCGCGCTGTGGTTTCAGGATACCTGATATGACTTTCATCGTCGTGCTCTTCCCGACTCCGTTCCCGCCAAGAAGACAGTACCATTGATTTTCTTCCACAGTTAAATTCAAACCGCGCAGCACGTCTCCACTCTCTCTATTATACTTAAACCATACATCTTTTATGGAAATTACTGCATTCCCAGCCTCATCGGCTTTAAGTGATTCACGATCACCAGGCATCGTACTTTCTGCTGTTTTTCCTGATAGCATCTCTTCCAGCCTGAGCCTGCCTTCTCTGATTGTCAAAGGACTTTTCGAGGCGGGACAGACATCCGAAAAAATGCGCATCACCGATGGCAATCCGTAAAACATCGGATGTCTGTTTTGTTCCCCGTCTCCAGCGAGGAATTCGCCAATTTGCTCAGGGCTTTCAAAAGCAATCACCTTGCCTTGATCCATGACCATGACTTTGTCTGCCATGGGAAAAATTTCTTCCAATCGATGTTCTGAAATGATCACTGTGGTGCCCAGATCACGGTTTATCTTGTAAACAGTCCTCAAAAACTCGGAGGCTGCGATTGGATCCAATTGCGATGTCGGCTCGTCCAAGATTAACAGCTTTGGCTGCATCGCCATAATTGATGCCAGGTTCAAAAGCTGTTTTTGACCGCCTGACAGTTCATTTACATTCTTACGAAACCATCCCTGAATATCAAAATAACTTGCCATCTCCGCGACCCGTCTCTTGATCGCCGCATTAGAAAGTCCCAGGCTTTCCAGTCCAAAGGCAAGTTCATGCCATACCTTATCCGTCACGATCTGATTATCAGGATTCTGCTGTACAAAACCGATCTCGCTGACACTTCGCCGATCCTCCAGTTCCGATACCTCCTCACCACGATACAACACCTGCCCCGAAAGTTTGCCATAGGGAATCAAGTTTTTTTTCAGTTGTTTCAGCAAAGTGCTTTTCCCACAGCCCGATTTTCCGCATAAAACGATAAATTCACTGGAATCTATAGAAAAACTCACATCCTCCAGGGCATTTCTATCTGCCAGCGGGTATGAAAACGTTACATTTTCAAGTCTAATTGTCTCCATCTAATTTCTCCTGCTATATCTATTACAATCGGTGAGACGAGCAGCAGACAGTAACAAATCAGAATACATATCGTCTGCGTGTTCATCTCCGGCATGATGACCTTCGGATAAAAATACATCCCCGTCGCCCCTTTAAATGTTGCCACTGCGACAGGGAACCCTGTTGCTAGCAGAAAGAGAAGCATTCCAACATCTCGCTTCGAGAACTTGAAGAGATGAAAACTGGTTCTTCCCTTGAGGCCATATCCCCTGGCTTCCATAGAGTCTGCACTCTCGATAGAGGCTTCCAGTGACCAGGCAATCAAAATGGAAATTTCTTTTAGCAGTTGTCTCGCTTTCATAATCAATCCGCCCTGGCGATTTCCTCTCCCCATACATTTTTGACCGAGAGATATTTCCGCAAATCGGCTCTTCAGCAACGGCACAAAACGGAATATCATGGACAGTGTCAGTCCCAGCACCGGCGCCACTTTGCCAAACAGGTAAATCAGCTTGTCAGCAGTCATGACGACGTTGAAACAGGAAAACCAGACGATGACAGAAATCAACATGATTCCGCCTGCAACTCCGTAACAGATGGCCTCCAACGTGATTCGATTGGTGTTGATATAGAACAGCACAGTCTCTCCGTTGTTATTGAAAAACATGTTAATGAGCACCATGATAACCAACATGGCAATGCTCATGACAAGGTTCAGCTTGATACCACTTTTTCCTTTTAACAAAATGGAATAAACCCACGAAGCCAAAAATGTCACCGCTAAAAAATATGGTGATATGGAAAACATGGTGATTCCCACGGTCAACAAGAAATACAACATATTCACGAAAGGATGATAAGAACAGAATTCTGCACTCTCACCCAGACCTTTACTTCTCATTTTCTTTCCTGTCCTTGATCATCTTGTGATACTCCTTCGGGTTAATTCCAATTTGGTAGAGAACGTTAGCCCAGGAGCCGCACGCTTCCTGCAGGCGCAGACGCAGCTCCTTGGGAACGTCTTTTTTGCCGGGAATCGCTTTTGTCTGCTTGTAAATCGACTCTACCTTTTTTAAATCGTCCTTGTCCTGTTCCGAAAGGTTCAGGACCCTGTAATAACAATTATAGAGGCTGTTGGAATGTCCGTCCCGATTCTTTTCTTTTCTGTAGTCGATATAGATGCCGTGGAAAGGTCTGATTCTCACTACTGGTTCCAGTCCGATCTGAAACAAAGCATTCCTCCACGAGCCACATCTTTTGATCAGCGCTCGCTTTACCTCTATGTCGATTTCATCGTGAATCGGACTGCGCCCCAGTTCATAAGCAAAGGATTTGACGTTATCAAGCATTGTAAGATATGCCGGCTCCAGATTCTCAATCTTATAGACGACTTCCTCATTCAAAACAGCCGGATCGATATTGGCGGCTTCTATGACTCTGCCCCAGTCGTTGTAGTATCGTTTGATCTCTGCACATACATCGGGCATATCTTTTGGATGGGGGATTTTTCCCAGTTCTAACGCTTTTTCCCTGACTTTTGTGAGAAGTCCCTCCAAGTGTTTACGCTCTTCTTCAATCTGCGCTAAGGTTTTACCGCCACTCCCGGCAGCAGCCGTCAGTCCTGCCGCTTTCATGGCATAGGGCCACCGCTTAAATCTTTTCTTTATGTAATCCCGCATCACCCAAAACAATTCTTTTTGTGCCGGCGCATGGTCCATCTGTTCCGCCTCTGATCGTATATAATTGAGCAGTTCTTCGTCGGTAAAGCTCTCGTAAACAGCATTACCCCTAGCGCAGGATGTGGCATAATTTTTCCAAATCGCAGAATTGCGATTATTCTTCTGGAAGTTCTTATCCTCATTTTTCGCCAGCTTGTTGATTAGCAGTTCCTTCAACCGTAAGATATCTTTTTCGTCTAATTTCTCGTCCTTCATTCTTTCCCTCTTTTAATTTTCAATATCATGTGTGCAAAGAAAAAAACTGTAGCACAAATATGCTACAGTCCGTATTTCTGTAATACTATGATCTTATTGATTTTTCGATAACCGTCGAAAATGTCAATCTATTTCTAGCAGGTCTTCTGGCTCAGGTATCGTAACGTTATCTCCCTTCCCGGAAATCACAGAATTCCAGTGGTTTAACAGATATCGCTCCTCCAATACAGCGGCGGCAACCGC
>UMIU01001357.1_pt1 | contig 20179 bp, 23 predicted proteins | sample 1965871 | NCBI WGS metagenome assembly UMIU01 (sample SAMEA4836132, study PRJEB28245) | human gut metagenome | biome: gut microbiome; material: fecal sample | place: Denmark | collected 2008
CGACTTTAAGATGATATTTTACAATGCCGACGGCAGCCTGGGTGAGATGTGTGGCAACGGTGCGCGCTGTATCGCAAAATACGGGTACGAGAAGGGTTTGGCTGGAGAGGTAATCAACATCGAGACGACCGCGGGTATGGTCAAAGCCTGGCGGCTGGATCAGATGCAGTATAAAGTCCGGCTGAACGACGTGACCAGGCTGGAGCTGGACTTGGAATTAGAGGCCTGCGGAAAGGTTTACGCCTGTGCCTATGTGGAACTGGGCGACCCGGGCATTCCCCATCTGGTAGTGGAAATGAAAGGTTTGAGAACCCTCACGCCTGCACAGCTTCGGACTTTGGGCAGCACGCTGCGCAGCCATCCGGCACTGCCTAAGGGCGCCAACGTCAATTTCTTTGAGATTGTTGGTACGGATCAGATCTTTGAGCGCACCTTTGAAAGAGGTGTAGAGGACTTTACTTATGCCTGCGGAACGGGAACCGGCTCTATCGTCTGCGTTTTGACAGAAAGAGGGCTGTGCAGCGGCAGAAACGTCAAGGTTTCCATGGCGGGGGGAGATTTGTTCATCGACATCGTAAAGGATGACGCCGGCATTAAGGATTTATATCTCAGCGGACCTGCTGTCATTGTGGCAGAAGGCGAGGTTGGGGAGCTGATATAGAAAAGATGTGACATAGGAGGCGGGAATGGACGAAAAAGGCAATTTAGTAAGGCTCTTAGATCTGGACGATGATTTCATCATAGAGTTAAAATATGCGTCGGCGGATAATTTCACCGGGCAGAAAATCTATCACTCCAATGAATGCTACATGGATCGGCATACCGCCGAGATTTTGATTCAGGCGAAAGACATCTTTGCAAAAGACGGGTTCCGAGTCAAAGTGTTGGACGCCTATCGGCCCATCAGCGCCCAGGAGAGATTTTGGGAAATCCTCCCGGACGATGATTTTGTGGCCAGACCGCCAGAGATGTCGAAATTAAAAGTGTTCCGGCCTACCCATTTGAACGGTTTGTGCGTGGACATCACATTGACCGATATGGAAGGCAGAGAAATTGAAATGCCATCGGCCTTTGATGACTTTTCTGAGAGAGCGAGTCTGCTGTGTCAGGAGACTTCGGCAATAGGGCGCAGACATGCGATATATATGAAAGAAGTCATGGAGCGTGTCGGCTTCAGGGCCTATGAAAATGAGTGGTGGCACTTCTATGATGTTTCTACAGAGCCGGCACCGTTTATGAACTTTCAAATTTGACAAAAGAGGAGCTGCAGTGCGGCTCCTCTTTTGTCATCCTAACTTTTTGATGTAGATTCTAACTGATAAAGCATAGCTGATCAGCACGATAGCAGTGGTCAAGGCAGTACCCGCTGCCAGAATGAAGCCGGCGCTCATCTGCAGCAGGTTCTCTATATTCAGGCCGGTAAACAGTGCAATCAGATACGCTACTAGAAAAACTGCGATAATGACTAGATAAAGGACGGCACTGGTGTTCAAGCTGGCAGTAAATGAAGCTAACAAGTTCAATGCCGTCATGCAGATACCGACCAATACGCCTGCCGCACATATTGCAAGATAAGTGGGGAAAGGAAAATCACCATAGACAAAATATCTGACAACAGAGAAAACCAGCAATTCCATTGCGTATAGTATATGTACGCTGAAGACAGAGAGAAATCTGGAAAGCACCAGCTCCTTGTGAGAGAAGGGCAGGGTCAGGTTAAACCGCCCGCTGTAGTTGATATCCAACTCCTTCAACGTGGTCGCCATGCCGGAGGCGTTGACCGGAGTGACGAGGAGACAAAAAGTAAAAACAGAGATCCGATGTTTGATGCCTATGATAAAGAATAGGAGAAAAAAGAATTCCATAACCCAAGTGAACTTACGAGTTTTTCTCACATAGGCTAAAAGGTCTTTATAAACTAATCCTGACATGGTAATACCCCCTTGATGTAGAACAGCATAATATCTTCGATGGTGGCGTGCTCAATGGTCAAGCCGTGGATGTGCTGCTGTAGTTCTGTTCGATTGTTGATCAGCAGCCGATAAGAAAAAGTTTCCTCTATATAGGCGTCGTAGTCTTCTCCTGCAATGGATTCGAACAGATCTTTTCCGCAGGTTAATATACCGTAGTTGTTCTGCACTTCTTCCATAGATTTTAAAAAACGGATCTTTCCTTCGTGAAGAAAGAGCAGGTAGTCGGCAATTTTATCTAAGTCACTGGTGATGTGGGAGGAAATCAACACGGAATGGGTCTCATCCAGCAAGAATTCCTGTAACAGTTCCAATATTTCATCGCGCATGACCGGGTCCAGGCCAGATGTGGCTTCGTCCAGCAGGAGCAGCTCAGCGCCGTGGGAGAGGGCGATGGCAAAATTAAGTTTTACGTTCATGCCTTTAGAGAACTCTTTGGTCGGTTTTTCTTTCGGCAGCCGGAATTTCTCTAAACAAGTATGGAACTTTTCGCTGCTCCAATGGCGATAAATTTTTCTGTAGACGGCATCCAAGTCCTTGCAGTTAAAGTAGGGAATCTGATTGATCCCGTCTATGACGATGCCGATTTTTTCTCTCACAGCTTTGCCGGCAGTGTGGTGATCTTCCCCGAATATTTTGATTTCCCCGCCGTCCAATCTGATCATATCTAAAATTGCCGAGATACAGGTGGATTTGCCTGCGCCGTTTTCCCCGATCATTCCAAGAACGACGCCTTTGGGGAGATCAAAGGTTACATGATCGAGGGTGAAGTCCTTGTATTCCTTTGCAACATTTTTTAGACTGAGAATATTTTCCATGATTAACCCTCCTCATAAAACATCGTTAGAATTTTGATTAGATCGGCAAGTGCAATACCGTTGGTTCTGCCGATGTCAGCTACGTCCCGCAGCTTCTCTTCGGCGCTGCGCAGTTGTTCTTCCCGTATAAAATCTTTGTTTTGGGCGGCGACAAAGGTTCCTTTGCCTGCAATCGTCGTAATAAAGCCGTCGCGCTGCAGGTCTTCGTAGGCATGTTGAGCGGTGATCACGCTGATATGCAGTTCTTTGGCCAAGGCTCTCATAGAAGGAAGAGAATCTCCGGTTTTAAGGCTGCCGCCCATAATCATCGCTTTGATTTGAGAGGTAATCTGTTCATAAATTGGTTTTGTGTTGCTGTTGGTCAATATGATTTCCACAAGTGCACCTCACTGTACTTATTTGATAAGTACAGTATATATACAATAAGTACAGTTGTCAAGTGGAACTTTAAGGCGAAGTCTTGGAATGATTGTCGCCGCCTATTCAGACAAGGATGCCCGCAGGCTATCTGCAGTAAGGGTTTTTGCATCTCGCGCCATCTGTCCAGGCGTTCCAGAGAAGACAACCTCTCCGCCGTTTTTGCCTCCGTCGGGACCGATGTCGATGATCCAATCCGCCTGTTTCATCACGTCAAGGTTGTGCTCAATGACCACCAAAGTGTTGCCCTGAGATACGATTCGGTCAAATAACTTCAAAAGATTTTGGATATCGGACATGTGAAGTCCCGTAGTGGGTTCGTCCATCACAATGATACTGCCGGTTTTTCCTAAGTTTTTGGCCAGCTTGATTCTTTGCCGTTCACCGCCGGACAGTGTACTGAGGGGCTGTCCCAAAGTCAGATAGGATAGTCCTGCCTGCGCCAACAGCTTTAGCCGTTTTTTGATTTTGACATCGTCAAATATTTCCATGGACTGGGAGGCAGTCAGATTCAGCAGATCGACGATGTTTTTCCCTTTATAAGTGCAGGCGAGGGCTTCTCGACTATATCGCATGCCGTTGCAGGCTTCACATGTTGTAATGATGGGATCCATAAATGCCAGTTCCGTAACGATGACCCCTTTGCCGCCGCATACCGGACAGGCTCCCATAGAATTAAAACTGAATAAACCATCCGGCTTCAGATTCTCTTTTGCTAACAGCTTTCGTATGGCATCGAAAAAACCGAGATAGGAAGCGGGGGTGGATCGGTTTGTCGCTGTAATGGGTCCTTGATCCACCATCACGATGTCATCCTCGTATTCCCTGGCAAATACTTGGGAAATTAAAGTGCTCTTGCCTGAACCTGCCACACCGGTGACAACGGTCATAATGCCCAGAGGAATGTCCACATCCACATTCTTAAGGTTATGCAGGCAGGCACCGCGAATGGGCAGACTGCTCGACCAGCGGCGAGGCTCCTGCTTGACAGGCAGAGATTGGAGCATGTTACGAGGACCGTATTGCCCTTGTCACGAAGCTGGCGCAGCAGAGTATTCATACGGTAGACGTCGCGGGGATGCATTCCTGCACTGGGCTCGTCAAAGATATAGGTCATACCGGTCAGGCTGCTGCCCATGTATCGGACCAGCTTCAGCCTCTGTGCCTCCCCGCCGGACAAGGACGGGGTATCCCGGTTCAGATGCAGATATGGCAAGCCGATTTCAATCATTCTGTCAAGGCCTTCAACAAGTGTCTGTATTAGCAGGTTTACTTTTTGATCGGTTATCTGCAGCAACACTTCGCGGAGCTGTGTCAGTTCCATCTCACAGAGATCTGCAATGGAATAACCGTTTATCTTACAGCAAAGAACCGTTTCATTCAACCGTTTGCCACGACAGTCTGGACACTCCATCTCTGTAACCAGATGCTGTGATTTCTCTTGGGTATGTTTGCTCTTGTCACTGAGGTTACGATTCAAAAGGGTTTTTGTATATTTGTGATACAATCCCGTCACTTTAGGGTTTTCTGGTGCGCTTTTGCCGTCGCGGGAGCCATATAAAAGCAGATTGTATTCTTCGCGGGAATAGTCCCTGACAGGTTTCTCAAGATCAAATAATCCCGACTCTGCATATTGTTTCCAGTACCAGGAACCGGGACGATATAGAGAATCCTTGACGCAGCCCTCTCTCCATGATTTTTCGGGATCTATCATGGCCTCGACATCGATTCTTGTTACCTTGCCAAGGCCGGAACAGGTTTTGCACATGCCGCTTGGGTCGTTAAAGGAGAAACAGGAGGCTGTACCTCCATAGGGAGTGCCTATCCTCGAAAACAACAGGCGGAGACTGGAGTAGAGGCCGCTGATGGTTCCTACCGTCGAGCGGACGTTGCCGCCTAAAGGGGATTGATCGACCACCACAGAGGGCGTCAAATTGTCAATGCGCTCTACCTCTGGTTTTGGATATTTGGGAAACCTTGATCGGACAAAAGCCGGATAGGTGGCATTCATCTGCCGCTGTGATTCTGCCGCGATGGTATCAAAGACAATGCTGGATTTACCAGAGCCGGACACACCGGTAAATACCGTAATCTTTTCCTTTGGAATGTGAAATGAAACGTGCTTTAAATTATTTTGCGTGAGTCCCTGTACAATCATATCTTTCATCTATTACACCTCTACTTTGCTTATGCTGAATTTATAACTTGCACGTTATAGCGTACCAAAAGAGGGTATGTAATACATGATAGTTTTTGCTGATTTTTGAATGAAGATATCGGTTTGGAGGACGTATCGAGAGAGACCGGCTATTCTTATTATTACATGACACGGCTTTTCACCTCGGTAATGGGCGAATCGGTCGGGCGTTATATTCACCGGCGCAGACTGTATGACGCTTCTGAAAAGCTGGTTCACTCTCGTAAGAAAATCATAGATATTGCCTTCGACAGCGGTTTTGCATCATCAGAGGCATTCAGCAGAGCATTTAAATCTGTTTTCGGATGCAGCCCTTCAGCCTACCGGAAGGCAGGGCTGGACTTAGCGGTAAAAGCAAAGCGAGAATTGGCGCCGGAAGATGTAGCCCATATTGCTAACAACATTTCCCATTCTCCCCAAATCCTTCATATGGAAGAGACGAAAGTAGTCGGAATCCGGGGAAACGCTGCTTTTTCAGATAACCAGATTCCCGCATTATGGGAACGTTTTCTGCGCTTGTATAAGGACATGGCTTCGTTCACAGGCACGGGGTATAGTATCTGTGAAACACAGCAGGCTGCCTATACAAAAGAAGGGGATATCTCTTTTTCAGTGGTGGTGGGCGGAGCGGTAAGGGATTTTGACAATCTTCCACAGCCGTTGGTCAGAAAAATACTGCCTGCAGGTCGATATGCAGTCTTCACCCATCGAGGCACCTTTGCTAATTTGCATAAAACCTATCAATACATCTATGGCACTTGGTTCTTAACGACAAAAGAAGAGCTGGACGATCGTGAAGATTTTGAAGTTTATGAACGGGAAGTGACGTCTTACGATGATCCGGAGAACGAGATTAAAATTTATATTCCGGTGAAATAAACCGTTGAGAGATTATACTGGAATTGAAAAAGCTGTCCATTGCGGACAGCTTTTTGACTGGTCTTATTTTGTATAGTTGTCGAAATATCCTTGAATATAGATGAACGGCGTTCCTTTGTCGCCGCTGCCGCTGGTCAAGTCGCATAAGGAGCCGATCAGGTCGGTGAGCCTTCTCGGTGTCGTTCCCTGCGCGACCATAGAATCACCCAGTTCTTCGTCCTTGTGTTTTATGTACTCGCTGATTGCAGCCTGTAGTTCTTCGCCTTTGAGGTCTGCGAATTCGTTGTCTGCCAGATATTTGAGTTTTACTTCATTTGGAGTTCCTTCCAGCCCTTTTGTATATCCTGGGGAAACCACGGGATCAGCCAGCTCCCAGATCTTGCCTACAGGATCCTTGAAGGCGCCGTCGCCATAGACCATGACCTCGATGGTCTTGCCTGTCAATATATTGATTTTCTTCTGAATGCCGTCGACAAATTCCTGGCAGTGAATTGGGAATAGCTTAACGGAATCTTCTGTGGATTTGTTGGAACCCAAAAGCCCGTACTTGTCATTGTAGCCGCTGCCATCTACGCTTGCTGTCAATATGTCGTCCATGCCGCAGACAATTTCTGCGCCGCCTTCTTTGAGCAGTCTCTTTGTTCTCACTCTCGTATGAATATCACAAGTCAGAACTCTCTTCGCATAGTCCAAAATCGTTCTTGGATTATTGGAGAAGATGACCTCTGCTTCGGCCCCTTCTTCTTCGATAATGCCCTTGTAGTAGTTCACGTAATCCATGCCCGTAAAAGTATGGTTTGATTTACCAAAAAGTTCTTCGAACTTTTCCTGAGACAAGACATCTGAATACGGGTTAATTCCTTTGGCATCCAACAGATCCAAATCGACCAGATGATTTCCCACTTCGTCGGCTGGATAGCTGAGCATTAAAACCACCTTTTTTGCCCCTTTTGCGATACCACGCAGGCAGATGGCAAATCTATTTCTGCTGAGAATTGGGAAGATGACACCGATGGTTTCTCCACCCAGTTTCGCCTTCACGTCGGCAGCAATCTGTTCTATAGTAACGTAGTTTGCTTGTGATCTGGCCAATATAGATTCAGTAATTGCCAGGATATCCCTATCCTGAATTGTAAACTCCCCGGAATTGGCAGCGTCCATAACAGTGTCAATGACAATCTGCGAAAGATCCTCGCCCTCTTTTATGATAGGAGCTCTCAGTCCTCTTGATACAGTTCCTACTTTTCTTTCCATGTTACATCTCTCCTTTTACTCGATCTATGCCCATGTTTGCCAATTCATCGGCACGATTATTCATGGTGGTTATATATTCAAAATCTTCAAAAGTGAAACGACTGCCGTTCCAACTTATAAATTTCTCATAAAGCTTGCCGAAATCTGTTGATTTGCTGTTCAGATTGACATGGCCTTTTACCCTATAGAATTTTACATCATGTTGCCTTACTAATGCAAGTAATTCTCGCCAAAGTTCTTGATTTTCCACAGATTTCCTGGCAGCATTCTTCCATTTGTTCTTTTCCCAGCTCTCATACCATTTTTCTCTGAAACAATTTGCGACATAGGCGCTGTCGGTAAACACCTCTACAGTCTGTCCACCTTGATTCAATGCCTTAAAAGCTTCTATTACTGCAGTCAGTTCCATGCGGTTGTTGGTAGTATTCGCTTCTCCGCCGAACATTTCTCTTTTGTGTTCTCCAAATTCTAAAATAGATCCCCATCCGCCGACATTCTCGCTGCTCTGGTTGCCCGCGCAGGCTCCATCTGTATAAATTCTCAAAATCGTCATGTTTTTCCCCTTTGTTGAAATTTTTAACATATCTATTATGCCTTATTTTACCGAAAAGTACAACAAAGATTGGAAAATTTTGTGGCTGATATTGCATTTCGGTTTTTTGTATTCGGCTCTCATTACGAGATCCATCTGACATATTGCTGTTGCTGCATGGCAGTCCGCAAAAGAGCAGAGCCGAAAAAAAGTCCGGGACATATTTTGCAAAGTCGGCGATTGCGGACTGCCAGGACTGTCTGCCAAAAGGACTGCCAGGACTGTCAGGTCTGTCCCAAATATATGTCCCAAATGTCTGGTCAATGATACGTGGGTCACTAACCATAAGTTTGACAATGATGAATGCACCCCTCCATTTGTTACGGAAAGGCAATTTCTTTTTGGCGCTTCGTTACGAAAGGGTAACGAAGCTATGGTTGTTCAGAGCCAGGAGCGGCGCGTCAGGCAAAGAACGATTCAAGTAAGTATTAAAATTTCAACACCAACAAGGGGTTTAACAAAATAATTTAAAAAATTTGCCGCTTTGGCACGAGACTCGCAATAAAATAATAGCAATATCAAAAAACGGGCGGCCGAACGTATGAAAGTGAAGGACAAATATCTGAATTTGTATTATGAGACGATTGGGGGAGGTCGAGGAACCAAAGATTGATCCTAAGAAGATGGCGCTTTTACTAGTCGATTTGCAAAATGAGTTTGTTCTCCGAGACTTCGGGGAAGCGCTACCGTTCAAAGAAGCAGGTGAATGGGAGAGATGGGTGCCTTTTCACGACGGGCTCAATGAGATTGTCGTTTCAATATGAATAACGGATTGAGAACGGAAGCATTTACGACTGGAACCTCGTATTTAATTGTGATACAATAAATCCATTAATAAAAACGAGAGAAAAAAATATGAGGTGAATGATGGCACTAAAATTCTGCTCTTTTGCCAGCAGCAGCTCCGGCAACTGCTATATGGTGAAAAGTGAACATACAACGTTATTGGTGGACGTAGGAATTACGGGGAAGCGGGTCTTTGCAGGTCTTGAGGAATGCGGCGTCGAGCCGGAGGAAATTGACGGCATTCTCATCACCCACGAACATATCGACCATGTGCGGAGCCTGCGCATGGTGAGCAAAAAGGCTGCAAACGCAAGGGTTTATGCATCAGAGGGCACCCTGAAAGAGATTGCGGACAAAGTACCTGGGGAAAGAGCCTATGGCGTACTGAAGGAAGAACCTTTTTACATCGGGGATATCCAGGTGAATCCTTTTCACCTTTCCCATGATGCGGCGGAACCGACGGGATATTCTTTTGCTCACGCTGGAAGGCAGGTCACCATCGTAACTGATACGGGATATGTTTCCGAGGAAATCTTCCATCAAGTGGAGACGGCAGACCTTCTTGTCCTGGAGGCGAATCACGAGGTGAATATTTTGAAGATGGGTGCATATCCATATCCTTTGAAGAGAAGAATCTTAGGAGATGAGGGACATCTGTCCAATGAGGCGGCGGGCTATTGCCTCTGTCAGATGCTGAAAAAAAGAGAGCACGACAGGATTCCCCATGTGGTTCTCGCCCATCTGAGCAAAGAGAACAATACGCCGGGGCAGGCATTTCTGACCATCAGAAACATTCTCTTTGAAGAGGATTTTTACATAGATAAGGATTTGAAATTGGATATTGCGAACAGGGACCAGGTAAGTCCATTTGTGGAAGTGTAAAATTTTATGAATATTTCTATCATATGTGTTGGAAAACTAAAGGAAAGATATTGGACAGACGCTGTCGGCGAATATTCAAAACGGTTGAGGAGCTACTGCAATTTGGAAATTGTGGAACTGAAAGAATCCAGACTGCCGGATAAGGCAGGTCCGGCAGAAGAACAGGCTGTCAAAGAGGCAGAAGGTGAAGAAATTCTCAAGAAGATCAGGGACGGTGTGTATGTCGTCACTTTGGAAGTGAAAGGGAAAATGCTGTCTTCTGAAAAATTGGCGGAAAAAGTAGAGAAACTGGCAGTTGACGGTATCAGCAATCTCGCCTTTGTCATCGGCGGAAGTCTGGGTCTCAGTGAAGCAGTCAGCCAGCGGGCGGATTTCAAGCTGTCCTTTTCCGAGATGACTTTCCCCCATCAAATGATGAGGGTCATCTTATTAGAACAGTTATACAGAAGTTTCAAAATAATTCGAAATGAGACATATCACAAATAATATACTAAAGTTCTATTTACATTTTTTAAAAAAAGCATATAATGAGGTGTAGTTCAAAATGAACAGGGAAAAGTTTACAAGAGAAAAAAGGAAGATCTTCTTCTATATGGTGGTTTACGGTTTGCTTTGTGAGGCCTTTTCTCTGTTCGTTCTTGGATTTGACTGGAGATTTACGCTAGGCTTAATAATGGGAATATGTGCAGTGACCGTTAATCTGATTGCTTTAGAAAAAGTAATTGATTGTGCTATAGACGGAAAACGAATATGGTTGGCCTTCCTGCTTCACATGGGGAGGTTTTTATTTTTTGGGATAGCAGGATATCTTTGCTATAGAATGAATGTCGTGGCACTGGCTGCATACGGATTCGGCGTATTGGGCCTGACTGCAGCTTCAGTGATTACATATGTGAAGGAGGGATAGAATGATAAACATTGACGAGCTGGGATCTCGTATTATCCTCAGTCTCGCAGATGGGAAACTGCTGATTACAGAGAGTACCCTCTTTGGACTCATCCTCGCCGTCATCTTAGCGGCAGTGGGGATCTGGCTGGGAAGCGGCCTCAAAACTGTCCCAAAGGGGAAACAAATCGTAGCAGAAACCATCGTCGGATGGATATACAAGTATACCCGAGAGAATATGGGAGAGGAAAATGAACATTTTGCCCCTTACATCGGAACAATCTTTGCATTCATCGTCTGTGGCAGTTCCCTGGGCCTTTTGGGCCTGCGGCCGATTACGGCGGATCTGAATGTAACCTTTGCCTTATCTGGTCTGACTTTTATTCTGATTCAAGCCAACAGTATAAGGAAACTGGGCGTAAGAGGAAGATTACGGGAGATGTGCGATCCATATCCGTTTATGTTTCCCTTAAAAATTTTAGAAGATATCACTTTGCCGGTGTCGCTTTCACTGCGACTTTTCGGAAATATTCTGGGAGGCGTCATCGTAGTAGACCTGTGGATGACCTTGATGGAATTCCTGAGCAGCTTGCTCACAGATGTTCCATTTCTGCGGGCTGTTACCGTATTGCCCCTCAACGGCTTCTTTGATATCTTTGAGCCGGCGATTCAGACTTACATCTTCACGATGCTGACCATGGTATTCCTGGCGTCGGCGATGGAAGGCGTATCGTCCAGAGTTCATACAGAAGATAAAACGATAAAACAAATAAATAATGAGAACAAATAAATGGAGGTAGAAAAATGGGCATTATTGCAATAGGAGCAGGCATCGCAATGGGGCTTGCAGCGTTAGGTATCGCGATCGGTCAGGGTCTGGGACTGAGCAAAGGATTGGAAGGTATTTCGAGGCAGCCGGAGGCCGGCAATGCGATCAGAACCACGATGATCGTCGGTATGGCCATCATGGAGACCATCGGCGTCCTGACCTTTGTCATCGCCATCATGATGACGGCAAAACTCTAAGAGGATAGAACTCACGGAAGGAGGCGGATAAACGTGGAAATGTATCAATCGCTGTTAGCGCTGGATTGGAATCTATTGTTTTCCCTGGTGACCGTCGTCGTTTTATTCATCGTCCTGAAAGTATTCTTCTTTGAGAAAGTCCATAAGTTCATGATGGACAGAGAAAATGCAATCAAGAGTTCCCTGGAAAATGCGGATCAAGTCAATAAGCTGGCAGACGAGAAGCTAAAGAACTACGAGGCCAAAATCGCTGGTGTAGAGAATGAGAGCAGACAGATCCTCAAGGCAGCCAGAGATGAAGCCAAGGTGCAGGCCAAGGAGATCATCGACAGCGCCAACGAAAAGGCGAGAAACCTGATGGATCATTCGCAGAAGGAAATCAGGCGCGAGCAGTACAACGCCAGGAAAGAGCTGCAGGAGGAAGTGGGCAGTCTGGCAATGATGGCTGCCGAACAGATTCTGGAGAAAGAACTTTCCCCTGAAAATCATGAAGAAATCATCAACAAGATTATCAAGGAGGCCGGTGAGACGCCATGGAGTTAATGATAGCAATGACTTATGGGAAGGCCCTCTTTGATGCAGCTGTTGAACTTGACAAGATTGATGAAATCAAAGAAGAAATCGATCAGATCGATATCATATTGAAAAAGGAAGAGGATTATGTCAGCTTGCTGTGCAATCCTGCCATTCCTGTGGTCAAAAAGAAGACCATGATTCGGAATGTGTTTCAGGGCAGGGTCAGCGAAGAAGTGTTATCCTTTCTATACATCCTGATAGATAAGGACAGAATGCTTCATTATCATAGAATCGTCAGGGAATATCTGAAATTGATGGATGAATACAGAGGCGAGGCCTATGGCAAGATTTATTCAGCCGTCCCTCTCAGCCAGGCGCAGATTGAGAAATTTGAGATGGAGGCAGGCAATCTGCTGAAGGAGAAGGTCAAACTGAAAAACAAGATTGACAAGAGCCTGCTGGGCGGCGTCAAGCTTTTGGTAGACGGGAAGCTGATCGACGCATCTCTGCGGGCCAGCCTCAATGACTTAGAATATAAACTGAAAAAGCTATAGAAGGGAGGGAAACCTCTATGAATTTAAGACCTGATGAAATAAGTGGTCTGATAAAGGAACAGATAAAGAATTACAGCAAACAGCTGGAGATCTCTGATTTTGGCACGGTCATGCAGGTAGGTGACGGCATCGCCAGAGTCTACGGGCTGAACCGGTGTATGTCCGGAGAACTTCTGGAGTTCCCGGGAGAGACTTACGGCATGGCGCTGAATCTGGAAGAAGACAATGTAGGCGCGGTCATTCTGGGCTCTGACAGAGAGATCGGAGAAGGCGACATCGTAAAGCCGACAGGAACCGTAGTGGATGTTCCCGTTGGAGATGCCATGATCGGCCGTGTAGTAGATGCTCTGGGCCAGCCTATCGACGGCAAGGGCGCCATTGAAACGACGGAACACAGGCCGATAGAGTATCCGGCTCCGGGGGTCTTGCAGAGGAAGTCGGTCAACGAGCCGCTGCAGACGGGGATCAAGGCCATCGACGCCATGATGCCCATCGGCAAAGGACAGCGCGAACTGATCATCGGCGACAGACAGACAGGAAAGACGGCCATCGCCATTGATACCATATTGAATCAAAAAGACAAGGACGTCATCTGCATCTATGTTGCCATCGGGCAGAAAAAATCCACGGTAGCCCAGCTGGTGCAGAACCTGGAGAACCAGGGCGCGATGAAATATTCCATAGTCGTTTCTGCTACGGCCAGCGAAGTTGCGCCGCTGCAGTACATCGCGCCGTATTCCGGCTGTGCCATCGCTGAATACTTCATGTATAAAGGAAAAGATGTTTTGATCATCTACGATGATTTATCAAAGCACGCTGTCGCCTATAGAGCGATGTCCCTGCTTCTTCGTAGACCGCCGGGAAGAGAAGCCTATCCGGGCGATGTGTTTTATCTTCACAGTCGCCTGCTTGAAAGAGCGGCAAAGCTGTCAGATGAATTGGGTGGCGGTTCCATTACAGCGCTGCCGCTGATTGAAACACAGGCTGGCGATGTTTCCGCCTATATACCGACCAACGTCATCTCTATTACAGACGGACAGATATTCTTGGAAACGGAGTTGTTCTTCTCTGGTCAGAGACCGGCAATTAACGCGGGTATTTCAGTTTCCCGTGTAGGCGGAAATGCGCAGATCAAGGCGATGAAGAAGGTATCCAGCAAGATCAAGCTGATGTTGGCACAGTACAGAGAACTGCAGACCTTCTCTCAGTTCGGCTCTGATGTGGATGCCAGCACGAAGAAGCAGCTGGATCACGGCAGGATCCTCATGGAGATTCTCAAACAGGGACAGTACGGTCCAGTAGACGTAGTGCACCAGGTGATGATTCTCTATGCAGCATCCAATGGATATCTGGATGACATCGACGTCGATCAGATTAGATCATTTGAGAAACAATTTTATCCATATATGGATGACCATTTCCCGGAGATCGGGAAGGAAATCCGCAGTACGGGGGACTACAGCGCTGATGCTGAGAAACTGCTGATCAAGGGCATCAAGGAGTTCAAGAAGGTAGGTTTTATCGATGGCTGAGCAAATGCAGAGCATCCAGAGACGGATCAAAAGTATTGGCAGCACGGAGAGGATCACCAACGCTATGAAGCTGGTTTCTGCTGCAAAACTGCGTAAGGCAAAGTCCGCTTTTGAGAGTTCCAAGCTTTATCTTGGCAGACTGCTGGAATCCATTCAGGAGACATTGGATGACGTAGAGGATGTCCCCCAGCGTTTTCTGACTGGCAGCAGAGAGGTCAGAAAGAAGTGTTACGTTTTGATCACCAGCAGTAACGGACTCTGTGGCAGTTTCAACGGCAATGTCATCAGAACCATGACAGAAAAGCTTTCTGAATACACCAACGATTACAGCAATGTGCGGATGGTGACCATCGGTTCCAAGGGCAGGGAGTATTTTGCTCATCACGGTGTGGAGATTTTGATGGAGCACGACGCACCGGCGGACACAGTGACCTTTGAAGAGACGAGGGAAATCAGCGGACCGCTGATGGAGCTGTACACAAAAGGCGAAATTGATGAGATCGACATCGTATACACCTCCTATGTCAACACGCTGAAGCAGGAAGTCATTGTGAAGAAGCTGCTTCCTATCGACATTCACAGTAAAGGCGAGCAGGGCGGCTACACCAATCCCATCGAATATGGCCCCTCTGCAGAAGAGGTCTTTAGCTACCTCATACCGAAATACATTGAATTGATGATTTTCAGCACATGTATCGAGTCTGCGACCTGTGAATATGCAGCGAGACGTACAGCAATGGAGAATGCCAATGACAATGCAAAGGATATGCTGGCAGATCTGCAGCTAGAATATAACCATGCCAGACAGTCTGAAATTACCGACGAAATCATAGAAATCGTTGCGGGGTCAGAGGCACAGCGATAACTACCGTTATACAGCAAAATGCAATTGGAGGTGAAAATCATTGAATAAAGGAACAATACATCAGATTATTGGACCTGTAATAGATATCAGATTCCATCCCGACGAGATGCCGGAGCTGCTCAACGCCATCGAGATTCCGGTCGATGGAAAAAACATCGTGGCAGAGGTACATCAGCATATCGGTGACGACCAGGCGAGATGCGTCGCCTTGTCTTCTACTGATGGATTGTCGAGAGGAATGGAAGCCATTGACACGGGGGAACCGATTAAGGTCCCTGTAGGCAAGGAAGTTCTGGGCAGATTGTTTAACGTCTTGGGAGATCCCATTGATGAAAAAGGCCCAGTTGTAACAGAAGTGAAGAGTTCGATTCACAGACAGGCGCCGAAATTTGAAGATCAGGATACGACGTCTCATATCTTTGAAACGGGTATCAAAGTCATCGACTTGATCGCACCTTATACAAAGGGCGGAAAGGTCGGTCTCTTCGGCGGCGCCGGCGTAGGAAAGACCGTTCTGATCCAGGAGCTGATTAACAATATCGCTACGGAACACGGTGGAATTTCTGTATTTGCCGGTGTCGGGGAGAGAACCAGAGAAGGGAACGATCTGTACAATGAAATGACAGAATCAGGCGTACTGAAGAAGACTGCCATGGTGTTCGGACAGATGAATGAACCGCCTGGCGCCAGAATGAGAGTGGCTCTGACAGGTTTGACCATGGCGGAATATTTCAGAGACAAAGAGAAACAGGATGTGTTATTGTTTATCGACAACATCTTTCGGTTTACCCAGGCAGGCTCAGAGGTTTCAGCATTGCTGGGCCGTGTGCCATCTGCGGTAGGATATCAGCCGACCCTGGCTACGGAGATGGGCGCATTGCAGGAGCGGATCACATCTACAAAAGAGGGTTCTATCACTTCGGTTCAGGCGGTCTACGTACCGGCTGACGACTTGACTGACCCGGCCCCGGCTACGACCTTCGCCCACCTGGATGCGACTACCGTTCTGTCCCGTTCCATTACAGAGCTGGGCATCTATCCGGCAGTAGACCCTTTGGCCTCCAACTCGAGAATTCTCGATCCGCTGATTTTGGGAGAAGAGCATTACGAAGTAGCCAGAGGTGTGCAGAAGGTATTGCAGAAATACAGAGATTTGCAGGATATCATCGCCATCTTAGGCATGGATGAACTTTCTGAGGAAGACAAAGAAACAGTTGCTAGAGCGAGAAAGATTCAGAGATTCCTGTCGCAGCCATTCAGCGTAGCCGAACAGTTTACCGGCATGAAGGGAAAATATGTGCCAATTGCGGAGACGGTGCGCGGCTTTAAGGAGATTTTGGAAGGGAAGCACGACGAAATTCCAGAATCCATGTTCCTCTTTGCCGGCGGCATTGATGATGTCGTAGCGAAGTACGAAGAATCTAAGGAGCAGGCACATGAGTGATGCGGATAGAGGCGTTTTGCTGGAGATCATCACGCCGAGGGAAATGTTCTACTCTGGTCAGGTGGAATTGGTCGTCGTGCCGACCACCGAAGGGGAAGAAGGCTTTATGGCCCATCACGTCTGGTGCGTGAAGCTCCTTGCTGAGAAAGGCAGAGTCAAAATCCGCGAAGCTGGCGCTAAGAATTTGAAGCTGATCGACATCAAAGGCGGTCATGTGGATATCAAAGACCGTTTCGTGGTTTACGCCGATGAAGCGGCGTGGGCAGAAGAATAGGAATAAGAAAAAAGAGCAGGTTTTACAAAGAATTCAATCTTGTAAGACCTGCTCTTTTGCATCTTTAATTTGAGTGCTGATAACTAACATACTTGTTGACAAATAAAGTTGTCAGTTGTAATATATTAATGTAGAGAATATTCTGAACAGGAGCGTGAAAGTATGAGCGCCGATACCTTTCCACAATACATAAGAATTGCATATTTTCTGGCGTCGCGTATCGCGGAAGGAGATCTTCCCATCGGAAAAAGGTTGTCGGGACGTTCGAAATTATCTTCAGAGTATCAGGTTTCACCAGAGACCATGCGCAGAGCCTTACAGATTCTCGCTGATATGAAAGTGGTAGAGATCAAAGGGCAGAGTGGTGTTTATGTACTGTCTACAGATAACGCCAGACGTTGTGCACAGAACTTGGAGGAACAATTAGATCGCCGCGAGAAAGCGGCAGAGCTGAGGAATCTGCTGGAGCAACACGATGAGACCAGCCGTCGGATTTTGGAAGTCTGCACAGATATCCTGGAGAGTGAGACGTTTTCCACTGTAGCGGAACAGAGCCTTCCTAATTACCAGGTACGCATATCGCCTGATTCCGATAAGATTGGAAAAAATCTGGCTTCACTGCAGTTCTGGCAAGCCACTGGCGCTACTATCGTTGCCATCAGGCGGGGTTATAATACGATGATCTCACCAGGACCCCATGCCGAACTATACGGCGGAGATTATGTCATCTTTGTCGGCCCTCCTGAAGTGGTGGAAAACGTTGAGATATTCTTGAATTCAAAAGATTGTACAGAACTTATCAGTAAAGAGGATTGGAGGTAAATCTATGGCACATAATCAATTACAGACAATTGACCTTGTCATTATTGGGGCATACCTGGTTGCGCTCGTCTTAATCGGCGTGCACTTTATGAAGAAGGTAAAGAACATAGGAGATTACTATATCGCAGGGCGGACGTTTGGCCCTATCGTCATGATGGCCACTGTCTGCGCAACCATTATCGGCGGCAGCGGCCTGATGGGAAGAGCGGGCGTCGCCTATTCTGACGGATTTAAGGCAGTTATGACCGCTCTGCCTTATCTTCTGGGCATGTTCATCTTTTCGGGTATTGCTGGCAGAATTTCTTCCATTGGGTTTCAGCACAATGTCACGTCCATGCCCGAACTCTTTGAACGTCGTTTTGGAAAGACGGCAAAGATCATCTTAGGCGGGATGATTGCTTTTACCATGATGGGCACCGTGGCTTCTCAGGTTACGGCGACAGCTACGATTATCAGCATGCTGGGCGGAGAAGTCGGGTTGTCTTATGAGGTAGGTGCTTTGATTGCTTGTATCGTATTTATGGTTTATACCGCCACGTCGGGGCTCTTTGGCGTGGTATACACAGATGTCGTACAGTTTTTTATGCTGCTGATCTTCGTATATATCCTAATTCCAGTGGCATCCTTATATACTGTCGGGGGATTTTCCAATTTCACAGCTAATCTGGACCCGGCGCTGGTAAAGCCGCAGATCAACGGCGATATCCTGGGCGATATCGTCACGTACCTGGTCTTTACTTTGGCAGGCGCAGAAATGTGGCAGCGGGCATTTGCGGCAAAGGATCAGAAATCCGCAAAGAGAGGCATGTTCCTGGGTACCTTCGTCTATGGCATTACCATATTCCTAGTATTTTTCATGGGCCTTATCGCCCACCAGATTATCGGCGATGATATATTGGGACAGTATGGTTCCACGGATGCTACTGTTCCAGCGCTGGCCATCGCGGTTCTGCCAGTGGGACTTACCGGTCTTGCCCTGGCGGGAATCCTGTCCGTCATCATGTCTACCGCAGACAGCTATCTGCTGGTATCAGTGCAGACCTGCGTTCACGACATCGTCAAAACTTTTAATCCGCAGTTAAAAGAAAAGAATGAGATCCGCCTTTCGCGTATCTTTGCCATTGTTTTGCCTTTAGGCGCACTAGTGATTGCCTTATATATCAAGAATGCATATTCAATTCTGATGTTTGCCTGGAGTTTTTATGCGGCAGCGGCGGGATTGCCTGCATTTGCAGCGTTGTATTGGAGAAAGGCCACGAAGAGCGGCATTATTGCCGGCATGATCAGTGGTTTCGCGGTCTGCGTCGGCTGGAAGCTGGCAGGGATGCCATTTGGCCTGGGAGCTACCGTTCCCGGCGCCATAGCCTGTGCTATCGCTTTGGTAGGCGTGAGTCTGGCTACATATAAGAAACAGCCGTCGGGCTTTTTAGAAGTAGCAAAAAAGTAAAATGAGGGGCGGACAGCCCCTCAACTTGTTGTTAAATAATCGCATCGTATGCTGCATATGCAGGTGTCCAGTGCGTTTCTGAAAGATAGCGGAATAATTTGTCTTTATCCCCGGATTTGAACAGTTCCAATATTTTTCGATGTTCTTCATTGGTAGCATAGAGGACTTTCTGCGTGCTTCCATTTACATCCTCTGTATAGCTCTTCTTTAATAGTTTGTTTTTCAGCTTGTCGATAGAATCGATCAGGGCGTCGTTGCCGCATTTGTCAATATAAGTCTGATGAAATGCTACCTGTTGCTTATGATACATTTCGAAATTGCCAGCTTTGATTGCCAGGTCCATGGTTTCAATATAAAAGGCCATGTCAGCAAGATCTTGTTTTGTGAGATGTTCGCAAGAAGATTTTGCGGCGTAACCGTCTAGAACACCGATGACCTCATAGATTTCGCCAACGTCTTTTTCGGACACCGATCTGATGACGAAGCCTTTGCGCGCTCTGTTCTCTAGAACGCCTTCGGCTGTCAGCTGGATTAGCGCTTCCCGTACAGGCGTCCGACTGATATTGAGACTTTCGCAGATTACGTTTTCGTTAACTCTCTGCTCCGGCTGCAGAGTACCGTCACGTATCTGATCTGCGATGTATTCATATACGTGATCTTTCAGTGTTTTGAACTTTTCCATATTCTTATCTCCCCTTAGACTACTATCTATTATAATAGAACAAAGAATCGACATTCGTCAACAAGAATTTTGTTTTATGGGAGTCTGCAGTGGATGCAGAATTGACAATTATAAAATTATTATATATAATTAATTTAATGCAATGTTTAAACGAGATATTTGGGAAGGAGCAATTGAAATGACGTATCCGACCTTTGATACCTGGTTTCTCATTGGAAGCAAATTCACAGATATGGTTCACGATGGGAAGCTGGATTGGAACAGAGTTGAACTTGTGGGAAGAGCCATATTTGTTTTAATTAACGCGATTGCTGGCCGGCGGCCCGAGACACGAAG
>UMIU01014993.1_pt1 | contig 19681 bp, 18 predicted proteins | sample 1965871 | NCBI WGS metagenome assembly UMIU01 (sample SAMEA4836132, study PRJEB28245) | human gut metagenome | biome: gut microbiome; material: fecal sample | place: Denmark | collected 2008
CTATCTTTATTTCATACTTTGTCGGCGGAGCAACCACCGGCGGTGTGTACTTCGCCCACTTGACGTATAAATCCATATCGAACTCTTCTTCAGGAACAACATCCTTGACGAAGTCCCATTTATTTTTCAGTTCTTTCTCTTTATACCATCCCTCGATGATATAACCCGGTTTCGTCGGTAGGTTTTTGTCCGGATTTGTGATTTTGCCGCCCACGTTGACAAGCTGGCGCAGTGAATCGACTTCAGTATCTCCATCCTTGAAATTGATATGACGCTGCGGCCAGAATACCAGGAAATTATTTTCTGCGGTACTCTTTTCCAAAGTCCAGTAATAATTCCACCACTCGCCGACATTTAGGTTAAAATCTGCCGGATCTGCCTCGACGCCTTCTGGATATTCAACAGTTTTCTGATTTTTTTCCACAGCAAAAACATCCAATTCTATCGGTTTGAGCGGTGCAAATCCATCAGCCACCTTAATGATAGGTTCGCTGAATACAGTATTGTCATCGGCATCGTTGTGGCCATTTTCCACATATACTTTTCCGTCGATAGAAGGACTGCCGCTCAGCTTCAGTACGGCGCCCTCTCTGATCAGACCAGCTGAATTAGTTCCATCCACCGAATTCCCTGTAATCGTGCCGCCGTTGATTTCGATCACCGCTTTTTTGGTGCTGTTGAAGAAGTTGAAAGCATGAATGCCTCCGGTTCCCTTCGGCGCCGTATTGCCGGAAATCGTGCCGCCGTTCATGATGAAGGTTGCAGGACCATCTCCAGGCGTAGCAGTGCCCTGACCCCATTGCTCATAGTTCTCCACCTTGATTGCACCGCCTTGCTCATCTGCTGTGTTAGCTTTGATCTCGCCGCTCTCCATGGTCACTTTGCCGTGTCCGACAACGCCGACGGCGCTTCCCCATTTTGTCGCATTGTTGTTATAGATCTTCGCATCCCCTTTGATGACTGCTTCACCGTCAGAGTGTACAAAAATCGCTGGTGATACCACGCCGGTGTTGTCGTGAATGGAACCGCCATCTATAGTGCATTTTCCACCCTGTCCTACGGTTATCGCGGCATGGTTGTTTGTTACCCACTGCCCGCCGGCGATTTCTCCAGAACCATCCTCATAATAATGACCATATCCCTCATTGCCGGTGATCTCGCAATTATTCAGAGTCACTTCACTGACCGTGCCAAGTGACTCTTCCAGGCTCACTGCGCTTCCGTAGTTATTCTTAAAAGTACAGCTGTTGCATTCTACCCTGCCGCCGCTGTAGACTGCAATCAAATTCAACTTATCACCAAAAAAATATTCATCAGGATCGTTATAAAAGGCATTGACAGTGACATCGTTCATGATCAACGTCGATTCTTCCCCGACATTGAAGACCAAATGTCTTCGCCCCTGAAAATTGCTTGCCACTTTGATGGTGTTGCCATTGCCATTGATAGTAATGTCTTTACTATCAAAATCCACTGGCTTGTTTATGAGCGCCTGCCCTGCCAGATTGATGGTATCGCCATCCTCTACCCAGCTAAAGACATCCTCGATGGTGTAATCAGTAACTTTTAAATTGCCATCCTTGTCAAACACCTGAACAGGCTTGCCATCATCCACCGAGTCTGCAAAGGCCATGGCCGGCATAAATGCGACAACCATGACAATGCACAGAAATGTACTTAATAATTTCTTCATATACTCTCCTCCTTAAGTAAATAGTTCACAGGCAAACAGACTTTTGCTGCCGTCAAGGCACCGGCAGTTTTTCCAAAATCTGTTATTCTGTTAAAACCATTATACCCCCCCCCGGTATATTTTTGTCAATGTCCGATTGCCGAAGAATGACGAAAGAGTGTCAGAAGAAAACAGGATAAAGACGGCCATCGCTGCCGTGGCTGCTCAGATTTTCCACAAAAAACCGAAAAAATCCTGCAGCCAGCGGCCGCAGGATTGGTTGTCCGTATATTTAGTTAGTTTACGCTGCCATCGTCTTCTGCCATGATGGCGTCGAACTCTTGTACAACATTCTGGAATAACTCGTCGTCCTCGATATCAACCAGCTCAAATTCGTCTTCTCCAACTTCGTTATATCCGTAGATATAAACGTCATCAGAATCGTCCAGCGGAATTAAGGCGATATAGTCCTTCCCATTATAATCAAAAACACCCATGATTTCGCATTCTAGTTCAGTTCCATCATCAAATTCTAATGTGATGATGTCTGCCTCATCCTGCATGTTGTTCTTGTTATCTGCCATATTGATCCTCCATTTTCATTAACTTTCATTAATTTCTTTGTTATCTTACTAATATACCATTATTATGAAAAATTATCAACTAAAATATTCTTTTATATTTTCTGCCACAGTTTCCGTAATGCCAGGCACCTTCATCAGCTCCGCCACAGACGCGCGCTTGATCGCCTCTATAGTCTGAAAATGCCCCAGCAGAGCATTTCTGCGTGTCGGCCCTACGCCAGAGATATTGTCCAGCACCGAGTGGATCGCGTTTTTGCTTCGCAGGCTCCTGTGGTAGTCGATGGCAAAGCGGTGCACTTCCTCTTGAATGGTCCCCGCATATTTGAACAGCAGGTTTCTCTCTCGGAGAGGAATCTCCCTCCCATCTTCAAAGACGATAGCGCGGGTTCTATGACTGTCGTCCTTTGCCATTCCTACTACAGGAATATCCATACCCAGGGCGGTCAAAACCTTTCGCGCCGCGGTAACCTGCCCCTGTCCGCCGTCCATGAAGATCGCGTCGGGAATTTTGATAAAAGCAGGATCCCCCGCCTTTGCCCGCTTGAACCTGCGGTAGATCATCTCCTGCAGACTGCCGTAATCGTTGGGGCCTTCAATAGTCTTGATTTTGAAGCGCCTGTAGTCCTTGCGAATGCGCGAAAGCCCTTCAAAGACGATCATCGCGCCGACAGAATCCACACCGTTGGTATTGGAGATGTCGTAAGATTCAATCCGGTAAGCCGGTTTATCGGCCGGCATATAACCCGCCTGCCTGATGACAGAGGCGACTTCTTCTCTAATGGCGTTTTGCTTTTCCTGATTAGATTTGGCCTTCTCAGACAGGGTCTTGACCATTTCGATGCAGTCGCTCTGCGCCATTTTGAGCAAGGCTCTCTTCTCTCCCTTCTGAGGAACAAAGATTTTCACCTTGCGGCCTTCCCTGCTCAAAAACTCCTCCAGTAACTCTATGTCAGGCGGCGTACTTTCCACCAAAATCTCCGGCGGCACCACTGCCCACTGGCTGTAATACTGCTTGATAAACTCCGCCACCATCTCATCCCGATTGTCGTTTTCATCGGTCTGAATCTGAAAAGTCTCACGTCCGGAAAGCTTGCCGTCCCGCACGGTAAACAGGGCAATAAAAGAATTCTGTTCATCTTTGACGGGCAGCACCACATCCAAATCCTTATCGTGGATCATCGTCACCCGCTGGGTTTCTGAAATGGTTTTGATAGACGAAATATAGTCTCTATACTTGGCAGCTTCTTCAAACTCCAGCTTGTCAGAAGCTTCCTTCATCTTTTCTTCCAGGCTGCGCAGCAGAGGCTTCTCTTTTCCGCTGAGGAACTCCAGCACCTTGTCGATGGACTGCCTGTACTCCTCTTTGCTGACTTTGCCTACGCAGACGCCTTTGCACTGGTTGATGTGATAATTGAGGCAGGGTCTGTGATTCAGAGGAAATTCTTTCGCCGCACATCGTTTCAGCGAATAGATATTGGCCAGCAGATCTACAATCTGGTTGACTGCGCCTGCATCGCTATAGGGGCCGAAATATCGGTTGCCGTCCTTTGCGATGATCCTGGTCTTCAATACTCTCGGAAAATCTTCCGTGGTCGTAACTACGATATAGGGGTAAGTCTTGTCATCCCGCAGCAGCACGTTGTACTTGGGCATATATTTTTTGATTAAATTGCATTCCAAAATCAGGGCTTCCATCTCTGTACTGCAGGTGATGTATTCAAACTCTGCAATATTTGCGACCATGGCCCTGACCTTGGGGTTGGTTTTCGCCGCGCTTTGGAAATACTGGCGTACCCTGTTCTTCAGGGAAATCGCCTTTCCTACATAAATGATCTGTCCCAGCTTGTCCTTATGCATATAAACTCCCGGACAATCCGGGAGTTTTTTTAAATTCTCTTTGATGTCAAACATGTTAGAATCGCCAATCTCTTTCCTTTCGTTCCTGTTCTCTCCTCATCTCTTCCATGGCTATTTCCATAATTCGCTGTTTCTTCAGCATTTTCCTGCGTCTTCTGTATCTGGCCTTCGCAATGGAGATTGAGAGAAACAAAGTCAGCAGCAAAACAACTACTACACAGATGAGGATAGTGGCAAAATTAGAAATACCCAGATAAGAAGGGAACCAGCCTTGCTCGATATCCTCTTTGATCACCAGATCCACTTCGTTGACCAGTTCATCTGCCACATAAATCTGATAAGTCCCTACAACCGTTCCCGCTTTGACCGGAGCTTCAACGTCGCTGCGCATAATCGTCTTCGTGGTAACCAATTTAGGTGATGCCTCCTTTGGCAGGTAGGCATAACCTGTTTCAGCGGTATAAGCGGTTACGCTTGTCTTTGCACCGTGTTTGATGCGGACATTGCCATTTTCTTTGCCGCCTCCGATGACTTTGTAGCCTTCGACCTTGGCGGCTGCATACTGGATCAGCTTTTTCACGTCTTTGGTTCTCTCTTTGGCAGTATCCCCAAGGATGACGACAAAGAGGCTCAGCCCGTCCTTCTTATAGCCCAGAGCGATACTGCAGTTGTAATCGTCCCAGTATCCCGTCTTGCCGGCATAAATACCTGAATCTTTGTCCTTCAGAAAATTGATATGTGTCTTTAGGACTCTTTTTTTGCTTTTGTTCGTCTTCTCAACGATATATTTGGTAGAGCCTGCGGCCTTTCTGATGATGTCGTTCGATAGAGCCACCTTGATGATTTCCATCATATCTGACGCAGTCGTATAATGGCGTTTTGCCTGCATGCCGCTTGGATTGGTGAAATGAGTTCCCTTACAGCCGATGTTCTTTGCCGTCTTGTTCATCAACTTGACAAAGGTATCCATATCGCCTGATACAGCCTCTCCCAGGGCATAAGCTGCATCGTTTCCCGACGGCAGCATGGCTCCATAGATCAAGTCTTCCACCGTCAAAACTTCCCCTTCCTTCAGATTCATGGAAGCTTCTTTCTGACTTGCCGCTTCTGCCGAAACAGTCACTTCCTTGTCGAGGGGAAGATTCTGCACTGCCAGCAGCACGGTCATCAACTTGGTAACGCTGAACGGCTCTAACTTTTTCTGACTGTTTTTAGAGTAGACGATTTCTCCCGTATTCTGACAATACACCATGGCACCCGCTGCCGTAATATCGGGTCTCACCGTCTGTGCCCCGAAAGCGGCGCTTCCACTGGACAAAATGACCAGCGCCGCCAGCATCAATGAAATTGTTCTTTTCATTATTCTGCTCATCTGTTACTCTCTCATCCTGCCTTCTTGTAGCTGTATTTCAATATCTTGTTCGTGCTCTCATACCGTCCGCTGGTGGTGTCTCTCAGTACGACGGCGTACATGATTTTTCCCTTCTGTTCGCAGGCGGAAACCAGAGAGGCGTTATTCCATTCCCATGTCCCAGTTTTCCCTGCAAAGACGCCCAGCTTCGGATACTTTTTCTTGGCCACAAAATAATTGGTGGTCGCAATCAGCCTGGACTTCTGCTTGTTTGTCTTTGCCAGTCTGTAAATCTCCGTGCTGCAGGCCTTCTTGATGGCACTGTTCTCCATGGCCTCCTTCGTAATCAAAGCCATGTCGTAGGCCGAAGAGTAATGGGTGCTCGCCTTCCATCCGTGGGGATTGGAGAAATTGCTCTCCTTGCAGCCCAGTTCCTTGGCTTTTTTGTTCATCAGCTTGGCAAATTTTGCTTTGCTGCCGGAAACGCCGATGGCAAGGGCTACCGCCGCATCATTACCCGATGGCAGCATGGCCGCATATAACAAATCTTTGACCGTCATCTTCTCACCGGTCTTTAAATTCGCTGTGGAACCGCCCGTATTAGCCGCAGCCTTGGTTACCGTCACTTTGTCAGTCAGTTCCAAATGATCCAACGCGACTAAAGCGGTCAGCAATTTGGTGGTACTGACAGGATCCCTCTTGTAATGGGGATTCTTAGAATAGACGATTTTGCCGCTGTCTGCATCTAATACCACGGCACTCTTTGCGGAGATGGTCGGTCTGGTTACTGTCGCACCATATGCGGTAACCGTTGACAGACCCATAGTCAATATCAAGACCACTGCCGCTATCTTCATGGACAATCTTTTTTTCGTTTTCACACTCTCTTTTCTCCCTTTCCTAAAACGCAGAAAAGAGGAATCAAAAATTCCTCAATATCTGCTTTGTGTCTATTCTATTTTATCCTAATATGAAGTGGTCTGCAAGTGCAAAACCGCTGTCGTAATAACTTCCAATTTCTCCCGATTTTTCGTTGAACTGCCTGCTCTCATCCTGCGCCTTCTCGTTCCTGCTGTCGTAGATGACAAAAGGCACCGGCGTAGAGGAATGGGTCCTGATCGCAAGAGGCGTCCTGTGGTCGGGAACCTCTAATACCTTGAAGTCTTCTCCATCTTCGCGCAGAGCTTCTACGATGGGTGCGAGCACTTTTTGGTCGATGTCGTGGAGGCACTGCAGTTTTCCTTCCATATCTCCCTGATGAGAACACTCATCAGGACCTTCCAGATGAACATAGACAAAATCTTTGCCGTCTCTGAATTCTCTGATGGCGGCATCGGCCTTGCCTTTGAAATTGGTGTGCAGCGTTCCTGTGGCGCCTTCTACATCTACAGAAGAAAGTCCGGCGCAGATGGCGATGCCTTTGATCAGGTCCACCGCGCTGATGGCCGTACCTGTGAGCTGATACCTGTCGTAGAAGGAAGACAACTGCGGCTTCTTGCCCTGTCCCCAGATCCACAGGGAATTGGCGGGGTTGAGCCCCCTCTCAATTCTCGCCTTGTTGACAGGATGATCTTTTAAAATGTCGTAGCTCTTCTTCATCATCTCTGTGATGAATTCACAGCCTTCACCCTTTGGCAGATGATCGCCTACCCGCTGCTCCAGCACGTCGTGAGGCGGCGTCAGTTCATACTCTGTTCCGCCGTTATGTACGATCATGCAGTGCCTGTAGCTGGTTCCCGTGTAGAACTGAATCTTGTCATCAGCAAAAGCCTCGTTGACGGCTTTGATCAGTTCGTCAGCCTCTTCGGTGGTGATATCCCCGGAACTGTGGTCTTTGATGATCAGCTCTTCATAAGGGCCATCGCCGGCAAGGGTGATGATATTCGTCCGGAAGGCTACGTCCGTATCTGACATCTCGATGCCGATGCTGGCAGCTTCCAGAGGAGAGCGCCCGGTCAAATAGACTGCAGGGTCATAACCCATGACAGACAGGTTGGCCGCATCGCTTCCCGGTGCCACGCCAGGCGGAATGGTCTTTACCATGCCGACCTCCCCTTTTGCAGCCAGGCTGTCTATAAAAGGTATATCTGCCGCCTCAAGAGGCGTTTTTCCGCCTAATGCTTCTATCTTTTCATCTCCGGCTCCGTCGGGAACCAAAATTAAATATTTCATATGTAATCCTTTCTCTATACACTGCCGTTTCAAAAAAAGCTCTCCCGATGTAAGCAGGAAAGCTTATTTTGTAAATTTACTTATTGGCAGCCGCAAACTTCTTCATGAAGTCAATCAGCTTATCAACGCCTTCCATCGGCATCGCATTGTATATACTTGCTCTCATTCCGCCGATGGAACGATGTCCGTTGAGGTTGACCATGCCTATCGCCTTGGCCTCCTGAACGAATTTCTTGTCCATATCGGCATCGCCTGTTACAAATACCACGTTCATCAGGGATCTGTCCTTCTCTCTGATCGGGCATTTGTAGAAATCGCTGGCATCAATGTAGTCGTAAAGCTTTGCGGCTTTCTCTACATTGACCTGGTTGAGTGCGCTGACACCGCCCATGTTCTTGATGTTCTTGAAGACCTCTCCTGCAATATAGATAGCAAAGCAAGGAGGAGTGTTGTACATGGAGTCATTGTTCGCGTGGGTCTTGTAGTCCAGATAAGTCGGAGTTTTATCATCGGCAAAACCGATCAGATCTTCTCTCATGATGACGATGGTCATGCCGGCCGGTCCTACGTTCTTCTGTGCGCCCGCAAAGATCAGCCCGAATCTGCTCACGTCGATCTCTTCGCTGAGGATACAGCTTGACATATCAGCGACCAGAGGAATATCACCGGTGTCAGGGATATATGGATAGTGGGTGCCGTAAATCGTATTGTTATAGCACACGTAAACATAGTCGGCATCAGGTCTGATATCTTCCTTGGTAATCTCAGGAATATATGTAAATGTATCTTCTTCTGAGCTGGCGATGACTTTGATATCGCCGAATTTTGCAGCTTCTTTGTACGCCTTTTTGGCCCAGGACCCTGTCACTACGTAGTCGGCCTTTTTAGAGGCTCTGAGCAGGTTTAACGGCACCATTGCAAATTGAAGAGTTCCTCCACCTTGTAAAAACATAACTTTGTAGTTGTCAGGGATATTCATGATTTCTCTTAAGTTAGCTTCTGCATCTTCGATGATTTTTCCAAACTCTTTTGAACGGTGACTCATTTCCATTACAGACTGGCCACAGCCTTGATAGTCGGCCAGATTTGCTGCTGCATCCTCGATGACGTTAAGCGGTAGCATCGACGGACCAGCGGAAAAGTTAAATACACGATGATTGTTTGTCATTTCGTCGCCCTCCATTAGTTTTTCTCTTTTATTTTAATACGCAAAATATTATATCACTTTACTTCTTGAAAGTAAAGCGACAAAGTGTTATAATTCAATTTAAATTACAAATATTAGGAGGTACTGACTATGTACAATATTGCAACACTTAATAAGATTTCACCGGTAGGTCTCTCTCACCTGTCTGATCAATATACGGTTTGTGATGATGTCTCTAGTGCTTCCGGAATCTTAGTGAGAAGCCAGGACATGCACGAAATGGAATTTAGCAAGAACCTGCTGGCTATCGCAAGAGCCGGCGCAGGGGTCAACAACATTCCACTGGACAGATGTGCAGAAGAAGGCATCGTCGTATTCAACACGCCGGGTGCCAACGCCAACGCCGTCAAAGAACTGATTATCGCCAGCATGCTTCTGGCCGCCAGAAATATCCCCGAAGGTCTGGCATGGGTAAAGACCTTAGAAGGAACTGAGAACGTAAGTAAGGCCGTCGAGAAGGGCAAGGGACAGTTTGCCGGTTCTGAGCTCAAGGGCAAAACCCTGGGCGTTATCGGACTGGGCGCCATCGGTGTCATGGTCGCCAACGCCGCTGTCGACCTGGGCATGAAGGTGGTAGGTTACGACCCTTATTTCGGTGTCAAGTCAGCTCACGGCCTCTATTCCTGCGTAGACTTCATGCCGGATATCAAAAACATCCTGCCTCTCTGTGACTACATAACCATCCACGTTCCCGCCATGGCTTCCACCAAGGGGATGTTCAACGAAGAGCTTTTCACACTGATGAAGGATGGTGCAGTCCTGCTCAACTTCTCCAGGGATACTCTGATTGTTGAGGCCGATCTATTGGCCTCCATGGAAAAGGGCAAAGTAGGCAAATATGTGACAGACTTTGCAACAGACGGTACTTTCGGCAAAAAAGGAGTCATCGTTCTGCCTCACCTGGGCGCATCCACAGCCGAAGCAGAAGACAACTGTGCAACCATGGCCGTACAGGAAATCATGGACTACATCGAAAACGGCAACATCACCAACTCCGTCAACTTCCCGGCTGCAACCCTGGGTCCGGTCAGAGGAGATAACCGAATCGCCATCATGACCAAGGGCGAACCGAACCCTGTCAAGCTGGCGGCAGCCATGTTCGCCGATATCAATATCGATGCAGTCATCGGCGGCGTTCGCGGTGACTACGGTTACGCACTGATTTCAACCAAGGACACGATTACTTCCGTCCCAAAGGTAGACGAGGTGATCAAAGTCAGAGTCATCCAGCCAGACGAAAAATAAATCTTAAAGACATGCAAAAGCCGGCCCTGTTGAGGCCGGCTTTTATGTTAATCCTGTTGTTGCATATACATCACATTGCCTCTTCTAGCTTGCCGCTCGGCATAATCCAAATACATCGTTACGATTTCATTGAGATTTCTTATTTCTGTTTCATTCAAGTAGTTAAACCCATATTATCCTTTGTGCTATCAGCCCTGCCATAAATAATTTCAGCAGCCGTTTGATGTGTGACTGCATAGTGTAATTTGTTTTGTACTGTAGAAAAGATTGTGTAATTGGGCTAGATACATCATAGTCTGCGCTGCATTGCGCATAAATATCTGTAATCTTTTGGTAAAAACGGCGTTCACTTTGTTCCACAAATTGGGGAACTCCATTAGGAGGTTTGTTTTACGCTTTTCCTTGTTGTTCCAGCCACTTCGCCGCACAGTATGCCAAAGTGGCAGTTCCCATATAAAGGTAATTTTCTTCAAAAAACACGTTGGCACTGTGTGACGTTGGTGCACCCACATCTCCTGCACCCATCCACATCAGCATGGTTGGAACCTTCTCCGAAATATAAGACAAATCTTCCGTTCCCAGCAGCGGCAGTTCCACCTCTGTCACCTTCTCAGGCCCATTGACTTCACAAATAAAGCGCTTCAAATCATCACAGAGTTTCGGGTCACTGTACATGCCCGGTGTAGAAATCAGCTTCAGGCTGTGCGTTGCGCCCGATGCCTGACATGCCGCATTGGCGCAGATGATGATTCGATCGATAATCCGTTCTCTGATTTTTGAATCACAGCACCGCAGCGTTCCCTCCAAAACAGCCCTCTGAGGTATGACATTAGCAGCACTGCCCCCACCGAGAACACCAATCGTACAGACTGCCGGATTGAAAGCGCTGGTCTCTCTGTCAACCACGCCCTTGATCATGCTGTACATGTCTACCACTACATTGAGGGGATCTATCGTTTCTTCCGGTCTGGAGCCGTGGCCGCCTTTGCCAGTGACTTCTATCATAAATCCGTCAAGATAGGCACAGGTGATGCCCTTCTTGACAAAAAAATGTCCGTTGCGCTCGTCTGGCATCATATGAATTGCCAAACAAGCGTCTACCTTTGGATTCTCCAATACGCCGTGCTCGATCATGACCTTTGCACCGATTCCCAGTTCTTCGCCTGGCTGAAACATAAGCTTCACAGTCCCCTTTAAATCAGCTTCTCTGTCTTTTAATATCTTTGCTGCCCCGAGCAGCATTGCGATATGGATGTCATGACCGCAGAGATGTCCGTTTCCGTTTTGCGATCGAAATGATATGTCGGTCTCTTCTTTTGTCGGCAGTCCATCTAGCTCGGCCCTGAGCATAATGGTCTTGCCTCCATTTCCTATGGTAGTTACAATGCCGTATTTGCCACAATCTATGGTTTCACATCCGATTTGTTCTAAACGTTCTTTTACATATGCGTAGGTGTTAGGGACATCCATGCCCACCTCCGGATATTGATGGATATGCCTCCGATCGCGGATAATCTGCGCTTCCAAATGTTTTGCCGCCTTTATAAACTCGTCTCTCATGATTCCTCTCCTGCCGCTATTCTTTTATCGTCACCGACAAATAATGCAAAAACAATGCCAATCACTTCCTTTTATTACAAACCTTGCAATTTCAACGGTTGTAGAAAACACCTCTGCAACCTTTCACATAATTCGTAAATTAATTTTTACAATTCTGTAAATTACGACGAATTCTTGTAAAAAAATATTTACACTTTTTTCATTTTGCAGTATACTGTCATTATAGAGTTACAGCAAAGAAAAAGGAGAAAGCAGATGATTGAGGAATATTTAGACACCATAACGAACATGGAGAATTACGCCGACGGCATCATCGTCATCGACGATCAGGCAAAGGTCGTTTACATCCGTCAGTTCAAGCCCGATCTGTCTCCCCTGGACGAACGCAGAGCGATCGGCAAGAGCATTTTTGAAATCTATCCTACCCTAAACCCGCAGACCAGTACCTTGATTGCTGCAATCCAGCGAGGCGAAACTACTTTGAACAACAAGGAGACCCTGACTACCGCCACAGGCGAAACTTTTCCCATCATCGACAATACCTTCCCTATCAAACACGATGACAAAATTATCGGTGCTGTCAGCGTCGCCTCTTTTCCTAACAAAGGCACCAGCCTTTCCGGCATCAATCTGCACAGCGATGCCGTGCCACAGGTAAAAGATCTCTACACCATCGAAGATATCATCGGCAGAAGCAAACAGACCCAGGATCTGCGCATCCAGATCGGCAGAGTTTCTACTACTTCCTCTTCCGTTTTGATTTACGGCTCCACCGGTACCGGCAAGGAAATGGTCGCGCAGTCCATTCACTCTGCCAGCGACAGAAAGCACAAGAAGTTTATCTCCCAAAACTGTGCAGCCATTCCAGCCACACTTCTGGAGAGCATCTTCTTCGGCACCGTCAAGGGTGCCTATACCGGCGCCGAAAACAAAGCCGGCATCTTTGAGAGCGCCGACGGTGGAACGATTTTCCTTGACGAAATCAACTCCATGGATATCAATCTGCAGGCGAAGCTCCTGCGCGTCCTGGAAGAACGGAAAATCACCAGGATTGGCGGCATCGATCCAGTCAATGTGAATGTCCGCATTATTGCTGCTACTAACAAGCGGCCTTCGCTCTGCATTCAGGATGGAACTCTGCGCCCTGACTTGTTCTATCGGTTGGGAAGCGTGACCATTGACGTACCTGACTTAAAGGACCGTCTCGATGATCTGCCCCTGCTCACGGATTATTTCATTTCCCTCTACAACACCTCCATGCATAAACATATTACCGGTGTGTCAAAAGAAGTCATGGAAATCTTCAGGACTTATGCCTGGCCGGGTAACGTGAGAGAATTTCGTAATATCATAGAAGGCGCATTCAACCTCTGTGATGGAAACGTCATCGACATCAGCTCCCTGCCGTCCTATCTTTTGTCAGAATTCGATTTGTCAAGACCAGAAATGGAAGATGAGCAGAAGGCAGAAGAAATACAGTGGGCTGGCAGCCTCAAAAGCACCATGGACGCTTATGAAAAGCGACTGATACTGCAAGCCATCAGTTCTCACAAAAGCCTCACCGCCGCCGCAGACTACCTGGGTATCACCAGGCAGTCCCTCAATCAGAAGCTGCGGAAATACAATTTATAATTGGAACATTTTTGGAAATATTTCGGTTGTAAATGTGGATTGATTTTGGTATAATAAAGATAGAAACAACAAAAGGAGCCGCCGCTATGACCCTCGAAGAAATGAAGAAGCGAAAGAATGAACTGGGCTATTCCAATGAACAAATTGCAGCGCTTTCCGGCGTTCCCCTGGGAACGGTACAGAAGATTTTCGCCGGCATCACCAAGCATCCCAGATACGATACGCGGAAGGCCCTGGATGAGATTTTTCAAGAAAAAGCCGTACCTGGCGGCGGAGCCGTTCATGAGCCAGCTCTGGCTTACCATACAAAGAAACAGGGGGAATACACCCTGGACGATTATTACGCCCTGCCTGATGACAAGAGAGCCGAACTCATCGACGGTGTCATCCATGATATGACAGCGCCCCTCGTGGTACATCAATGCATCATCGGAGAGATCTTCACCCAGCTCAAGAACTACGTCCGCCAGAACAGGGGCAGCTGCATACCGATGATGGCTCCCATCGACGTGCGCCTCGATAGAGATGACAAGACCATGGTCCAACCGGATGTTCTGGTCCTCTGTAATCGGGAACAGATCGAACCGTGCAGGCTGGAAGGCGCGCCAGACTTCATCGTCGAAGTTCTGTCCCCATCAACAAAGAAAAAGGACGCCCTGATCAAGTTTCACAAATACGCCGATGCCGGCGTAAGAGAATATTGGATGGTGGATCCGGACAAAAAGTGCATCATAGCCTATCGTTTCCTGGACGATGATTTCTGCCCGTCGATCTACAGCTTTGCAGACAAGGTTCCCGTAGCTGTCTTTGACGGAAACTGCCAGATTGATTTTGCTGAGATCGACGAAGAAATCCGATTTCTCTATGAGGTCTAAAGGGAGGCGCTGACTGCCGGCGCCCCCCTTCTTGATTACATTTTGTGTGAATAAATGTGATGTGCAATGAGGAAGATACACAGCTCCAAATAGACACTTCCTAACAGGATCATCGCAAGGGTGACGTTCCCCACTCCCACCAATACGTAGGCGATCACTATGCTGGTCAGGTTGGAGGTCATGGCTACGACTGTAAAAGCTGCCCTCGTAATCTGTACATTGCGTTCGTCCTTCTTTTCAATTTCTTTTTCCTTCAGTTTTTCCGGTGAGAGAACCTTGCTCCGGACCCAGAAGAAAATTGCCACTGCGATGATGCCTGCTCCTGTCCCGCAGAACATGCCCGCCAACATCTGCAAGTTGCTTTGATCGTCAGAAAGGGTTCTCACAAAAAGGATACCGAATACCAGAGATACCACTCCCAAAACCACCATACCGCTCAATACTATTTTATTTTGTTTTCCAAATTTACATAACATTTTTTATTCCTCCTCATAAATAAAGATTTCCTCAATCGTCATATCGAAATACCTGGCGATTTTAAAAGCCAGAATAATCGAGGGATTGTACTTCCCATTCTCAAGCGAACTGATGGTCTGTCTGGATACTTCTAATATCTTTGCCAGTTCATCTTGTTTGATGCCCCGGTCAGTTCGAATTTCTTCCAATCTGTTTTTCATATATCAGACCCCTTTTTTATTATGTAAAGTTAACTTTACATATACTATACACCTTTCTACACCTCATGTCAAGCTAACTTTACATGAAAGATCATTTTTTTCTGCTCCTTTTTATGGTAAAATGGAATCAAAACAACGAGAGAAGGAATTACAATTGAACAAGAAAAAACGAATATTTACGATTATACAGATAGGCAGTATTGACGACATCCCCAGCAGGACTTACGATATCGCGCTGATGTTTGCTGTGGCTCTCAATATCTTCATCGCAATTTTCGAAACCTTTCCCCAGTCCGGCAGATACTTAGATGGATTGAGAGTTGCGGAAGGAATCACCGTCCTTTTCTTTACCGTGGACTACATCCTGAGAATCTGGACCGCATCTTATCTATATAAAGGGGTAACCGCAGCCAGAGCGAGGAGAAAATTCATTTTTTCCTGGGCCGGTATTGTAGATTTTTTATCCTGCGTGCCCTATTACCTGCCCTTCTTCTTTCCCAGCGGTGCAGTGGCATTGCGGATGTTCAGAATCATCAGGATCTTGCGCATCTTCCGCATTCATCACTATTCCGATCCCTTGCAGGTCATCGGACGCGTTCTAAAAAAGAAAAAAGGGCAGTTGATGTCCTCCATCTTCATCGTTTTGATCCTGATGATAGCCGCCTCGCTGATGATGTACAGCCTGGAGCACAGAGCCCAGCCGGAAGTGTTTGATAACGCTTTCTCCGGTTTCTGGTGGGCGATCAACACCCTGCTCACCGTCGGTTACGGCGACATCGTCCCCATCACCTTTGCCGGCAAGATCTGCGGTGCCATTATGACCTTCCTGGGTGTCGGCATGGTTGCGATTCCGACCGGTATTCTGTCCGCAGGATTTGTCGAGCAGATGACGCCCAAACCAAAAGAAAAAGAAGCGCATTACTGCCCCAACTGCGGGCACAAGCTTGATTGAAATTTTCACTCAAACAAAAGAGACGGGATAAGCAAAAACCCGTCTCTTTTTCTATACGTTCTATATAATTATTCTACTATGCGTCTCACGGTCATCACAGGACCGATATATCCCGTACTGGTCACCGCAATGCCTAATCTTTCGTTTACGGCGTGGACGATCTGTCCCCCGCCAATGTAGATGCCTACATGTCCGTAGTAGCACACCAGATCTCCCGGCTGCGCCTCAGCCAGAGAGACTTCTTTTCCATAGCTTCTCATGACGCCGGCATCGTGAGCCATGGTAATGCCAAAGTATTTGTAGACCGACAGGACGAAACCCGAACAATCCGCTCCATCAGTCAGGCTGACGCCTCCATAGACGTAAGGTCCTCCGACGAACTTGAGTGCATACTGGGCGACTGCCTGTCCATCACCCTCGTAAGTCTTCCCATCTGTCGGCGCCGGCAGGATGCCGGTTCCTTTGACGACAATTCTCTTCTGCGGAGATTTGATGACTTTCGATTCCTCTACCTTCGACTTTACGGTCTTGCCGTTTTCAGTAGTGATTACCTTTGTCACCCTTCTCTTGCCGTTAGAGCCCTTCTGTTCGACTACAGTGGTGTTCTTTAGCACTTCCGAAGATTCTCTCGTCACGGTTTCGTATTCAATGGTCTCTTCCTCTGTGATCTGCTGCGTTGCCGTCACCGTCACCATGGGATTCATCTGATAGAGCTTCAACTTGTCGCCCGGATAAAGCGTCGAAAAGTCCTTCTCTTCATTCATGTCCAAGATTTCTCTTACGGACAAATCGTATTTGGCGGCGATGGTCCAGGGACTGTCACCTGACTTTACAGTATAGGTGAGCCGTTTTTTCGTCCCCGTAAGGATATACTGTACAGCATCATCAACAGTGGAAACCTTTGGCCGTTTTGAAGCCTTGTAGGTTTTCTTTACCACTTTCATCGCCGGATCACATGAAATCGCTTTTACTTTCGCACCTTCTGTAGTGTAGTAATTTTTTACGTTTTTGATTACTTTTTTGGCGCTGCTTTCGGAGTTTAATACACAGGCAGTCTTACTTCCGATCTGGACAGCCCAGTAATCTTCCTCCGCATAGGCTCTGACAGTCGTAAAAACCGCTGCCGTTAAAACAGCAATTGCAAGGACAACAGCCCCTGCAATTACATATTTTTTTGATTTAATTTGTTCTAAAATATTCATAAAAAATCCTTTTAAAACTTAGTCGAAAATTCTTCTGACTGCAATTACACTGCCAGTATAGTTGACACTTGTAACGCGGATGCCTAATCTTTCGTTCACTGCATGTACTGCTTTTCCATTTCCGGCGTAGATGGCAACATGTCCAGAGTAGATTAAGATATCACCCTTTTTCACGTTTTTATATGAGACTGCTTTCCCGACGCCGGACTGGCCAACGCGCGGAAGGTTTACGCCAAAATACTTATAAACAGAATACACGAATCCTGAACAATCCGCACCCTTTGTCAGGCTTGTTCCGCCATAGACATAAGGATTACCCACAAATTTCTTTGCGTATTCTACAACCTCTGAACCTTCAGCAAAATCATAAGTGACCCCCGCTTTTGCTGTTACAGTGCCTGTCCCTTTCAGGACGACCTTGTCCGTAGGCTGCTTTACCACCTTTGATGAAATCAACTCACTATCTGTCGTCTCACCATTTACTTTTGTGACCTGCTGTACCAACTGTTTAGAACCCTTCACGCCCTTGGTCTTGATTTTACAAGTACCCTTTTTCAGCGAGCTGGTTTTCTTATACACAGTATCATAGTCAATTGACTTCGATGAGGTTACTTTTTCAACTGTCGTTACATCTACATATGGAACTTCTGCGTACAATACCAGATAAGTGCCTTCTTTGATGGTTTCATCTGCATCATACTCTCCAAAGTTCAGAGTAACCAGTTTCTTTGCCGAAATTCCCTTGTCCTTCGCGATAGATTCCAGTGTGTCGCCTTCTTCTGTCTTGTAGACAAAGTATTCAACCCTTCCCTCACTTAACTGCTCAACTGCATCTTCGACATCTGTCGTGTTTGCACTCTGTGCAGCATAGTCGTCTCCAGTGGTCTTAATAACTTTCTTAATCTGGATCTGCGGCTCAAACTGTACATCGAGTACGGTTGAACCCTCTGTCAGATAATAGTCTTTTAACCCCTCTATTACCTGCTGTGCTGACTCCTCGGAATCAACATATAATACTTCTTCATCTCCAATTGTGATTGCCCAAAGCTCGTCTGCACCTTCAGCGGCAAATGAATAGCTGCTGGAACCGAACAGCATTGCGAAAGCCATGACGGCAATCAATAAAACTGAGGCAGTTGCTTTAAACACCCTTTTGATTTTAGTATTGACTCCTGTTTGAAAATGATTTGTCATAATACTATCTTCCTTTTCATGTTTTTCAATTGTCTCACAGGTATTATCATACTTTATATACATTGCGAAGTCAATAATTCTAAAGATTCTTCACATAACTTTCACAAACAAAAATCGGTATAAACGTTTAAATTCCAACGTTTATACCGATTCATAGTTTCTTAAGAATTCTTAAGAATTTCTTAACTTCATTTTTATAATTATTCTCATTGCTGCATAAATAACTATCGTCACGGCGATTCCAGCGAAGGCGTCGATGATAGAATGCTGCTTGATAAAACAAGTGGAAAATGAAATCAGCACTGCCAATATGACTGCCGCCGCCTTGATCCACTTTTTCTTCAAAGCCTTTGTCCGGCAGATGCTGACTGCCGCAAAAATCGCGCCGATGACGTGCATGCTGGGTATGACATTGGTGTTCGTATCGGCCACGTAAATCGCTTCTACAATCGACACAAAGAGGTTGTCCCGCGCAAAGGTTTCCGGCCTCAGATCCTGTCCATTGGGAAACAACAAGTAAAAGACGAGGCAGAAAGAAAACCCGATGATAATGCAGTACATATATCGTTTAAATTCAGGTACGTCCTTGATCAGCAGATAAATCCCCGTCAAAATGAGAAACGGATACCATAGGCAGTAAGGTATGATAAAATACTCATTAAAGGGTATGAAGTCGTCTAAGGGACAATAGGATATCCAGTAGTCCCCATCCGAAGGAACCAGCATCTCTATCAGAAAAAAGCTGATCAGATATACTGGAACGTACAATATTAAAAAAACGTGTTTATAATCTCTTAGTCTTTTCCCCCTGCCGATCATCTCGCATCGTCCTCTGGAACCATTAATCTGATCGCCCCGTGCAGGTTTTTGATTGTAATTGCTTCACTGCCTTCCTGATATTCTCCGTCCAAGGTCCACGGCATAGATGGATCTGCGGTAATCTCCACTTCGCTGCTGTTAAAAAAGGAGATCATTGGAGATTGATAATTCTGCTTGGTCAGAGCCAGAAGAATCTGGTTCAGCTCCAGGATATTCGACGGAGACTTGATCAGAAGTACCTCGAACATGCCGTCGTTCATATCCACCAGTTCGTCAGAAAGGGTCAGAATCCCGCCCACAGAGGTGGAATTGCTGACTGCACCAAAGAGATAGTCGCCGCCATAGATGCCCTGCTCCATCTTGAGGCGGATTTTCTCCGGTCTGATTGAAGGGATGTCCTTAATTCCCTCCAGAATATATGCCAGATGGCCGAGAGCGTTTTTGATGCTCTGCGGTGCCTCGTAAGAAGCCTTGGTAAAGGCTCCGAAGGATGCTACATAAGAGAAATATCTCCCGTTGAAGCATCCGATGTCCAGGGACCTGGGAACGCCTGCTACAATATCCCGCGCTGCCTGTACCACGTTCTTCGACAGGCTGAGGCTGTTTGCAAAGTCGTTGGTACTGCCCGCCGGAATATACCCGATGGGCACGTCTTCCCCTGATTCAATGACGCCGCTGGCCA
>UMIU01032292.1_pt1 | contig 19607 bp, 17 predicted proteins | sample 1965871 | NCBI WGS metagenome assembly UMIU01 (sample SAMEA4836132, study PRJEB28245) | human gut metagenome | biome: gut microbiome; material: fecal sample | place: Denmark | collected 2008
AAAGAATCTGACACTGGAAGAATATCTTCTTCAATAAAAAGCCTGACAGTACCGTGCAGAAGAATCGCATAAGTATAAGTATAAGCAACAGTCCGGTCCGCGCTGGTTCTAAAAACCGCATTGCGGAAAATCTCTTGACGCAGACTGGGAAAAAGAGATAGGATAAAGTATATGGGGAATACCGTAAAGGGTTGGTAAAGAGTATAAATATACATAAGGAGGAAAAAATGCAGGATTTAACATTTGGGGAACAAGTCAAGATCATTCTCGGAAGGAAAGGAATGACGATCAAGCAGCTTGCGGAATTGATCGAGGAAAAAACAGGGAAGAAAATGTCGAGACAGAACCTGACACAGCGTCTTGGCAGAGATAATTTTCAGGAACAGGATATGCGTATGATCGCGGAAATGCTTGAGTGTCCGTTTCATTTGAGTATCATGTCGGCAGAAGGGGCAGGGGAAGTAAGAAGCATTGCGGCGTTGGAGCGTGCGGCGGCAGCGAGAGTTGAAGCTGTAGAAGCCTCCGGTCATAAAGAGCTGACAGCAAAAGAGCAGGCAGAAGCGGAGTATGCAGAGCCGGAAGAAAAACTGATCGAAGAGACTGTGCCGGAGATGTTTGAGCATACAGAAGAGTTTGCACAAAACAAGGCAGAAGCAGAGTATATTGAACCGGAAGAACCTGTGGAAGCAGAGTATATTCAGACGGAAGAACCTGTGGAAGCAGAGTATATTCAGACGGAAGAACCTGTAGAGGCAGAGTATATCCAGCCGGAAGAACCTGTGGAAGCAGAGTATATCCAGCCGGAAGAATCTGTGGAGGCAGAATATATCCAGCCGGAAAAAGAAGCGGATATGAGTATGCCGGATACGGAAGGGTTAGAGACACCGGGAGAAGAGGTATCGAACGATCGCGATATGACGATCGGCGAATTATACGAAATTCATGAAGAGTTGAATGAACTTGAAAAGAACGTGCAGGCGGGCGAGTCGATAGAAGAGATTAAAAAGGAACTCGAAAAGCCGAAAAAAGAACGCAGGCTCGGAAGTTTTTTCAGAAGAAGAGATTCACAGTCAAAAGCGGAAAAAGAAGTTTCACCAAAAGAAAATGAAGTGCAGACGGATGCGGTCGGAGAAAGCGGTATCGGAGAAAATGTAAATCAAAACGATACGGATCATGCCGACAAAGCAGGAGCTGTAGTTCAAGATGAGTCTGTTTCGTCGGATGCAAAATGGACAGAAGATGCGGCAGAAGATGAAACGGCATTTGCAGAAAGCGGGAGCACGGAAGATTTTGAGCCGGTCATTACACATGATGATGCGGATGAGGATACTCAGGCAGGCGATGTGAATCCGTACACCGGAAAAGAATACCAGTCGAACAGCGTGCGGATGCATCCGACAAGGATCGGATACGTTCAGGTGTATGACCGTACGATCCATAAATGGACAGATATGACAGAGTGGGCATTTCTCGGACTTCAGGAACGTAAGAAAGCTTTACTCGGCAAGGCGTATGAACCGCCGATTTATCTCGATTGACGTTTCGTTTCAATTCGGCGGATAATTGAACAATAAGGAAAGTGATACAGCCCCGCAGAGTTTTCTGTGGGGTTGATTTGCAACGGCGATATGTCAAAGTTCGGGCTTGCCTGAGACTTGGCGGCCATTTACAACTTCGGAATGTGGATTTTGGCGCTTCCGCCTGTTTGCGGGAGGAAAGGAGACGATAACGTATGGAATGGAGCAGGCTGCTTTCGACAAAACGTGAGAGAGCAGGCGGGAATTTTGCAAAGGCGGGCGATCTAAGAAGTGAATTTGAAAAAGACTATCACCGCATAATCGGAAGTGCATCTTTTCGCCGGCTGCAGGATAAGACGCAGGTTTTCCCTCTTGATAAAAGCGATTTCGTAAGGACGAGGCTGACTCATTCTCTGGAAGTATCTTCGCTTGGGAAATCACTGGGGCAGACGATAGGAGAAAATATACTGGAGCATCGGAAAAACTCAGGATTTACGCCTCAGATGAAAGAGGATATTTCTCATATACTTGAGTGTGCGGGCTTGATCCATGACATCGGAAATCCTCCGTTCGGACATTTTGGAGAAATTGCGATCCGGGAATGGTTTGAAAGAAATCTTCCGAAACTTACGTTTTGCCAAAAGAATGTTTCCGAGATGTTTACCGCGCAGATGAAACAGGATTTTTTTCACTTTGAAGGAAATGCTCAGGCGCTTCGTCTTGTGACAAGACTGCACTATCTTGTCGATGAGCATGGTATGAATCTGACATATGCGCTCCTGAATACGATCATTAAATACCCCGGATCATCTTTGCAGATAGATGAGAACAGTGGAAATATAAAAGACCGGAAGATGGGATATTATTTTGCGGACGAGGAAATATTTCATAAAGTGACAAAAGAGACAGGGGCGGGAAGAAACCGGCATCCGCTGACATATATGTTGGAAGCGGCGGATGATCTTGCCTATAAGACGGCGGATATTGAAGATTCTTTTGTGAAAGGATTTATCCGATATGCGGATCTGGAGCGGGAACTAAAAGAGTTGGAAGAGAAGAAACGAAACGGTACGTTTCGACCCGCATACAGACTTCGGCAGCTTTACGAGAGGGGAATACAAAAGCGGGTGCATGATCCGGAATCTTACGCCGTGAAAAATTGGATTGTAAATGCACAGGGATTTTTGCTTAACTGTGCGACAGAAGGATTTATGGCGAATTACGATGCGATCATGTCGGGAAAGTTCGGTCAGGATCTGTTTTACGGAACAAACGGGGAAGAACTGATGGAACTGCTTGGAGACATGGCGGACAGATATGTTTTTTCATCAATGGCAATCTACAAGATGGAAGTATCTGAGTCGGCTGTTATAGATTATTTGATGGAGCGTCTTGTACAGGCGGCTTTGTATTTCGATACAAAAGAAAAGCAGGGAACGATTGACAGGAGAGTAATATCGTTTATATCGGATAATTATAAGAATGCATACCGAATCCAATCAGAAGGCAAAAGCGAAGCGGAGAAATTGTATCTCCGCCTGCTGCTTGTGACGGATTATGTGTGCGGTATGACAGATAGTTATGCAAAACGTCTCTATCAGGAAATGAACGGGATCATCTAGGCCGGAGTCCGACACAGCGAAACCAATGACCGAAATCAGCGTTTGCGTTTCGCTCGTCGTCAGTCAGCATATCAGAATCGGCGTAAGATCTGCAGAAGCGTGGGAAACCGAAAAGGTCTGCCGCGCGGGCTTCTCTTAAGTCATATATGCCGGGAACTCCGAGCCAGAGCCGTCCGTTTTGCTCGGTAAGGAGAAGATGCCCGTAACTGTGGTAACCGTGCAGAAGAAAACTGTTGTTTGAAAGAAACCAAAATTTCCGAGGAAGAACTGTCAGATCGGAAAGCGATAGTTTTCGCGGAAGAGAAAGACCGGTTTTTGAGATCTCATTTTGCCGCACTTCTCCCCGGATGGAGGAATTTGATTCGCTTTTCGCGCGAGGTTCTGGTTCATCCGGTGATTCGTCTTTCGTGGGAGGTTTTGTCTCATCCGGTGATTCGTCTTTCGCGCGAGGCTCCGCCTCATCCAGTGATTCGCTTTTTGTGAGAGGATTCGCCTTCTCCTGAGAGTTGTTCTGCGGGCTGTCCGGTCTGGTGGATAGGGAGGCGGGATATGAGTCGCTTTGAATCGTGGAGTCGGTATCCAGAAAATGAATTTGATCTGAATCTATGTTTTCAGGACAGTTCGGCGTAAGCCAAAGGGAGGATGACTCGGAACATTTCAGGAAAAACCCGTCGATCGATTCGAGACGGCGGCATTCGGGGAAGGAAGATTGCGGAGCGCAGAAACGTATGCTGTGTGTCATGGAGTCAATGGGAAAATGAGCGATCTGTTTTGCGCAGATTTGATTTTCCTTGAAAAAGAACGCATACATTTCCGCCTCGAAAACATTTTCAAGGCTGATGCTTCGGATGTGTGCCTGAAAAATACAGGATTGATAGCGGCGGTAGATTTTCAGAAATCCCGCATTGCGCTTTCGTACATTGTTTTCATATTCATATAGATAAAAAGTACCCGTGTCCATCTTTTACCTCGATTCTTGTCTTTTCAATCTAATCTATTCATGAAAGAAAAGAAAAAGAACGTATGGGAGGAAAGAAAGCGGAGGAACATACAGGAGGGATATAATGGAAGAAAATGAGAAGTTGAAGTTAGATGAAAAGTATATGCGGGCAGCCATTAAACAGGCGCAAAAAGCATATGCGATTAATGAAACACCGATCGGATGCGTTATTGTTTATGAAGGAAAGATCATAGGCAGAGGTTATAACAGAAGGAATACAGATAAAGACCCGTTGGCACATGCGGAGATTAAGGCAATCAAAAAGGCAAGCAAAAAAATGGGAGACTGGAGGCTGGAGCAATGTACAATGTATGTGACGTTAGAGCCATGTCAAATGTGCGCAGGAGCAATCATTCAGTCGAGGCTGACCCGCGTTGTTGTCGGATGCATGAATCCAAAAGCAGGATGTGCGGGATCGGTTTTGAATCTTTTGGATATAAAACAATTTAATCACCAGGCAGAATTGACAACCGGAGTGCTTGAGGAAGAGTGCAGTGCGCTTATGACCGGATTTTTCAGGGAACTGAGGGAAAAGAATCGCCGGAAGCGCTAAAGGCACATTCCGGGATTGTAAGCGGTCGCCAAGGTCTCCGGCAAGTCCGGACTTTAGCTCGCTGCCATTACAAAAAGAAAGCCCGTGCAGACGTTACAGCAGTATAGCTGTTTCGGCACGGACTTTTCATTGAGATCATATAAACTTTATAAATACTTTTTCGTGCATTGTGCTTCGAGCTAGGCTAACAGACGTTACTTAGGCAGTTAACTCAGTTCAGGCGCCCTTACGGCACCCGGAAGGTTCTGCTTAGTGCTGCTCCGTTCCCGACCTGACACGATTCACAGATTCCCGTCGCGTAAGACCCAAACATCAACGCCACTTACCTAAGGCAGCTCTGCCGGCTGTCGCCCTCTGCACAATATCACCCCTGCTATAGCGGATTGCAGGTACAAGGTACCGCTAACACCCCGGCTGCACGAGTCTTAATTTTACATGGTTTTAAGAGAAATGTCAATGAATAGAGCGCAAAATCACAGTAAAATGTAACAGTTCTTTGCGGCGGATTATTTTTAGTGTTATTATAGAGTATAAATTTTGTTGGAAAAAGAGATAGGAGAAATTATGAAGGTACTATTAGCGGCAGTAAATGCAAAATATATTCATTCAAATCTTGCCGTCCACAGCTTAAAAGCATATGCGCGAACTTATACGGAAGAAATCGAAGTTGCGGAATATACGATCAATCAGACGTTTGATGCGATCTTGCAGGATATATATAGGAGAAAACCGGACCTATTGGGAATTTCCTGCTATTTGTGGAATATTGAATATGTAGGACAGCTTTTGAGAGAACTGCCGAAGATTCTTCCGGATACAAAAATCTGGCTTGGAGGTCCTGAGGTATCTTACGATGCGAAGGCTGTGCTGGAACAGTATCCGAAAGTAGAAGGCGTGATGTGCGGAGAAGGGGAAGAGACGTTTGCGGAACTGCTCCGTGTTTATCATGAAGAAAAAGGGGCGCTTTGTTCCGGAGTAAAAAGAGATGAACTCTTTTCTGATATTCCGGGAATTGCTTATAGAAATAAGGACAAAGCTGTAATCCAAAATGATTTTCGTCCTGTTATTGATTTGAGCACGATTCCGTTTGTCTATGATCATATTGAAGATTTTGAGAACAGGATCATCTATTATGAATCGAGCAGAGGATGTCCTTTTTCATGCAGTTACTGCCTTTCCTCTATCGACAAATGTTTACGTTTCCGGGAGATAGAGCTCGTAAAAAAAGAACTTCAGTTTTTTATCGACAAGAAAGTACCTCAGGTGAAATTTGTGGATCGGACGTTTAATTGCCGGCATGATCATGCGATGGCGATCTGGACTTATATTCATGAGCATGATAACGGGATCACAAATTTTCATTTTGAAGTTTCCGCGGATTTATTGAATGAAAAAGAGATCGCGTTGATCAATCGTATGCGCCCGGGGCTGATCCAGCTTGAGATCGGTGTTCAATCGGCAAATGAGATTACGATTCGGGAAATCAACAGAACGATGAAAATCGATATTTTGTCAATGATTGTTGACAAAATTAAAAAAGGAAACAATGTGCATCAGCACCTCGATCTTATCGCAGGATTGCCGTATGAAGGATATGAAAGCTTCGGAAAATCATTTGACCGTGTATATAAAATGAATCCGGAGCAGCTTCAGCTTGGTTTTCTGAAAGTTTTAAAAGGATCTGTTATGCATGACAGGGCGCAGGAATACGGGATTGTGTATCAGGATCGTGCGCCGTATGAAGTCCTTTCTACAAAATGGCTTACTTATGCGGAGGTCATCCGGTTAAAGCAGATAGAAGAGATGGTTGAAGTGTATTATAACAGCGGGCAGTTTTGCTGTACGATGGCGGCATTAGAGCAAGAATTTGCATCTCCGTTTTGTATGTATGAATGTCTGGCGGCATATTATGATGAAAAAAATGCATTTGCCGTAAGTCATTCACGGATCGGAAGGTATGAGATCTTATATGATTTTATCGTGAAAACGTGTAAAGAAAGATCGGAACAATATATGGAAATGTTGACATTGGATATGTATTTGAGGGATAATGTGAAAAAACGTCCGGAATTTCTTAGAGAAAGCGGAGTTTCATCGGATGAAGCGGCGGCATTTTATAAAAAAGAAGAGAAAGAGCGGACCTATTTGAAAGCATATGAAGGATACGACAGACGTCAGATGAGAAAAATGACTCATTTGGAACGAATTGACGGGAAAACAGTGTTGTTTGATTATAAAAACCGAGATCCGCTCACAGGAAACGCGGCGATTTATTATCTGTCAGAGTAAAGGACAGGCAGACATACTGAAAGCGGCGGAGCTGTCAATTTTTAAAATAACAATGGAAGGAAAAGCAAAGAAATATGAAGATCGGAAAGATCTCACCGACTATATGGAACCGGTCGGTGAAAAAGAAAGTTCATATGGATCAGACGGACGGAAGTTTTTCGTGGGCAGACGTATGTGTTTGCGGCGGCCATGCCGGGATAGGGTATTATGCGGTTTTGGGCGCGGCGGGAGAACTGGCAGCCCGCAAAATACAGGCAGAAGGGATATCGGTAAGAATTCTTTTTCCGGAAGAGACAGAGGAAGAGTTTCTTGCGGATGTTTGTGGGGAAATCCAAAAAGGCTGCGAGTGCATTAAAGCAAAGCTGACGTCTTTGTCGGCAGAGGGAACGGCGGCGGTGCAAACTCCGATCGTGTACGCATGTGCAGGCGGAACGAAAGTACAAGATCCGGGGATGCATGCATTAGAAGAGACTGCAGATAAAAAAACGGGAAACAGACAGAAGTTTGTTAAAAATCGAGAATTGCTCTTATGCGGATATGCAGGTCTGGAAGGTTCTCTTCGCATTTTAGAAGCGGCGGAGGAAGAATTATCGCAAAGATTTATTAACACATTTTTGATGCAGGCAAAAAAGCTTCGTGATCAGCTCATAACGCCGGAGCAGATTTTAGAGGCGGCAAAAGGAAGAGATATTTCGGTTTGGCAGATCGGAAGCGGAGGCATCTTGGCGGCCTTATGGGAAATGGCAGAGGAAGAAAAGATCGGTTTTGAAATTGCAATGGGATCGATCTCGCTGAAGCAGGAGACTGTAGAAATCTGCGAATATTATCGTCTGAATCCGTATCAGCTGACTTCTGCCGGAAGTTATCTGATCTTGACCGATGAAGCGGATCAGGTGATTGAAGTGCTGGAAAAGGCGGGGGCGCGAGCCGTCAGGCTTGGGGTTGCCAAAGCGCAGAATGCGCGGGTGATCACAAGCAAAGAAGAGATAAGATATCTGGACAGACCTGCGCCGGATGAACTGGCGAGATGGCAGAAGGATTATAAAAAGTGTGAAAAATAATAAAAATACATACAGATGAAAAGTTTTATCCATGATAAAATATTATTTTACAACAAGTAAAACGGAAATGATATATAAAGGTATAGGAGGCAGAAAATGAACGAGAAAAAAGAAGCGTTGAGAATGGAGATTTTGAAGTATATCGAAAAGCACAGCCGGGTAGAGCTTGGAGAACTGGCAGTGTTAGTCGGTGTGGAAGAAACAGATGTGGCAAATGAGATCGCAGATATGGAGAAAGAGAAGATCATCTGCGGATATCATACGCTGATCGACTGGGATAAAGCCGGCGTAGAGATGGTGACGGCGCTGATCGAAGTGCGTGTGACGCCGCAAAGAGACAGCGGATTCGATCGGATCGCGGAACGGTTATATAACTATCCGGAAGTATATGCGGTTTATCTTATTTCCGGAAGTTATGACCTGCTTGTAACTTTGGAAGGCAAGACGCTGAAAGAAGTATCGAGATTCGTATCTGAACGTCTGTCTACGATTGACGGCGTTTTGAGCACGGCAACTTATTTTATATTGAAAAAATATAAAGACCACGGAACGATCATGGGCGTGAAAAAAGGGTCGGAAAGGATACCGGTGACACTGTAATGAGAAATCCATTATCAAGAAAAATCGTTGAGATACAACCGTCCGGCATCCGTAAATTTTTTGATGTGGCGAACGAGATGGAAGACGCAATTTCCCTCGGAGTAGGAGAACCGGACTTTGATACGCCATGGCGCATAAGAGAAGAAGGAATGTTTTCCCTTGAAAAAGGAAGGACGTTTTATACTTCTAATGCCGGATTAAAAGAACTGAGAAAAGAGATCTGTAATTATCTTGAGAGAAAGATCCATGTAAAATACGATGCAGTACATGAAACACTTGTCACTGTAGGCGGAAGCGAGGCAATAGATGTCGGACTTCGCTGTATGCTCGACCCCGGAGATGAAGTGCTCATTCCGCAGCCGAGTTATGTGTCTTATCTGCCGTGTACGGTTATGGCAGACGGAGTTCCGGTGATCATTCCTCTTCAGGAAAAAAATGAATTTAAACTGACGGCAGAAGAACTTGAAAAATATACGACGCCTAAGACAAAGGTTCTCGTTCTTCCGTTTCCGAACAATCCGACAGGAGCGATCATGACGCGGGAAGATTTAGAACCGATCGCAAAATTTGTCGAAGAGCATGATCTGTATGTCATGTCTGACGAGATTTATTCGGAACTTACATATAAAGAAGAACATGTATCGATTGCGAGCCTTCCGGGAATGAGAGAGAGGACGCTTGTTATTAACGGATTTTCAAAAGGGTTTGCAATGACAGGCTGGAGACTCGGATATTGCTGCGGACCGGAAGTTATCATATCTCAGATGACGAAGCTTCATCAGTTTGCAATCATGTGTGCGCCTACAAACAGCCAGTATGCGGCTGTGCAAGGACTTAGAAACTGTGGGGATGAAGTAGAAGAAATGAGGAAATCCTATAATCAGAGACGGCGCTTCCTCATGCATGAGTTTAAAAAGATGGGACTGGAATGCTTTGAACCGTTCGGAGCGTTTTATGTTTTCCCGAGTATTAAACAATTTGGAATGACTTCAGAAGAATTTGCAACCAGGCTGTTAAATGAAGAGAAAGTCGCAGTTGTTCCGGGAACGGCGTTCGGCGAATGCGGCGAAGGATTTTTGAGAATATCCTACGCATATTCGTTGGAAGATCTAAAAGAAGCAATCGGCCGGCTGGAAAGATTTATCGGGCGATTGAGAAATGAGAGAAAATAATTATGCTGAATATTGTACTTTATGAGCCGGAGATTCCGGCCAATACCGGAAATATCGGAAGAACATGTGTGGCAACAGGGACGCGTCTTCATCTGATCGAGCCTCTTGGATTCAAATTATCCGAAAAGGCATTGAAACGCGCGGGGATGGATTACTGGAATGATCTGGATGTCACGACTTATATTGATTATGCGGATTTCCTTGAGAAAAATCCGGGTGCCAAAATCTATATGGCAACTACAAAAGCGAAAAAAGTATATACCGAAGCGGCGTATGAACCGGATTGTTACATTATGTTCGGAAAAGAGAGCGCAGGTATACCGGAGGAGATTCTTGTAGATCATGAAGATACTTGCGTGCGCATTCCGATGATGGGACAGATCAGATCTTTGAATCTTGGAAATTCTGTGGCGGTTGTTCTCTATGAAGCTCTGCGTCAAAACGGATTTGCGAAAATGGAGTTGGAAGGAGAGCTTCATGAATTAGAATGGCATGGGAATACCTGAACGAAATAAGTTGTGAAAATATGTGCAAAATGACGAAATAATGTAAAAAAATTCGGGAAAAGTGTAGTTCACTATTGAAGACTTTCGGTATATAATAGTGTCAATGTGCTAAGAAACTGCTAAGAAACGTTTGCGGTTACATCGGTTCGGATAAGGTGCGGGAGGGCGTTTTACATTCGTTTAACGTTGAATCTGTACACTGTGTTACGTCTGTTCAGATAGGGCACAGGAGGAGGGAATCGTTTCCCGAAAAGGGAACGTCCCGTATGAAGCGGGAAAGTATGGTAAAACTAAAAAGATAGAAAAGAAAGCGGAAGGTGGTGTTGCGGAAATGGTAGAAGAAACGATCAAATCTATCCGGGAAACAGAAAATAAGGCAGATCAGATCGTAAAAGAAGCGGAACAGGAAAGCAAGAGAATCCTCAAGACCGCGAAAGAAGAAGCAAAACAGGCTGCCGACAAGCTGATTGACGAAGCAAAGTCAGACGCTTTGAAAACAGCAAATCAGGCAAAGAAAGACGGAGAAGTTATGCTGGCACAGGCGGCGGAAGAAACGCGCAGAGAAGCAGAACAGATGAAAAAGGCGGCTCTTGAACGAAAGAAAGAGGCGGCTGCTCTTGTGTTGGAAAGATTGACATAACAGAAATAAGACTGTAAAGGAGGGATAGACAGATGGCGGTACTTAAGATGCAGAGAATCAGCATCTGCGCCTTAAAGAAAGACCGAAAAGCAATCCTCGAAAAATTACAGAGCCTCGGTGTTGTGGAGATCAATCATGTAATCGAAGAAGATGAAGATTTTAAGAAGATGGACACTGCAGGGCAAAAGGCAGGTTTCGAGAAAGCGTCGACTCTGGCAGAACAGGCGATCGATATTCTTGATAAATATGTTCCTGAGAAGAAGTCGATGTTTGCATCTTTAGAAGGAAAGGCATTGATTGAGCGGGAAGAAGAAGAGCGGATTCGCAATGAGCGAAGAGATCTTCTGAAAACGGCAAAACAGATCGGAAGGCTGGATAAAGAGCGCTCTGAACAGATGGCGGAGATTACGAAACTGAACAACAGTATCGAGAGTCTCAATCCGTGGATCAGCCTGGACGTTCCGCTGACACCGGCAGAGACAGACCGGACGGCAGTATTTTTCGGAACGATGCCGGGAGGTACTGACGCGGAGACGGTATATGGGATTTTGGCAGAGAAAGCGCCGGATATAACCGGAGCAGATGTAAACATTGTTTCATCAGAACCGGGCATGGTATATCTAGCAGTCGTCTGCATGAAAGAAGATGTGCAGGCAGCGGAAGATGCGCTTAGAAGCGCCGGGTTTGCAAGACCTTCCCAGATGTGGGGAGACGTTCCGAAGTTTCAAAAAGAAGAGCTGGAAAGTGAGATCGCAGACTGCAGAGCGCGGATTGAACAGATCGAGAATGAGGTGAAAGACCTTTCGGATCAGAGAGAAAAATTAAAAATATTAGCGGATTACTACAGAGTACGCGCGGACAAATACGCAGTGCTCGGTCAGATCCCGCAGTCGGAGAGAACGTTTGTCATAAGCGGATACATTCCTCAGTGTGAGGCGGCGCATCTTTCCGGTTATCTGACAGAAAAATATGACTGTATGGTAGATGTTGAGGAACTGCAGGAAAACGAAGAAGCTCCGGTTATTTTAAAGAACAATCCGTTTTCGGCAAGTGTGGAGGGCGTTGTAGAGTCTTACGGACTTCCTCACAAAGGGGAGCTTGATCCAACGACGATCATGTCGTTTTTCTATGTATTCTTTTTCGGAATGATGCTTTCGGATGCGGCGTATGGAGCGATTGTGGCAATCGTCTGCGCTGTGCTTGTGAAGAAATTCCCGAGAATGTCTCAGGGAATGAAAAAATCGATGAAATTATTCTTCTATTGTGGATTATCCACTCTTGTGTGGGGAATTTTATTCGGAGGATATTTCGGAAATATCGTAGATGTTGTTTCGGAGAAGTTTTTCGGAACGACGATCACCGTTCCGGCGCTTTGGTTTGTGCCGTTGAACGACCCGATGAAACTGCTTGTGTTCTCACTGTTATTCGGTGTCATCCACCTGTTTGTGGGACTGGGGATCAAAGGATATCTCTGTCTGAAAGACGGAAAAGTGATGGACTTCTTCTGTGACGTTGTTCTTTGGTTTATGCTTTTGATCGGTCTTATATTGATGCTTTTGCCGAGCGATATTTTTGCATCTATCGCACAGATGAATATTGTATTTCCGGCATGGCTCAATACAGGAGCGAAGGCATTGGCGATAGCAGGAGCGGTGGGAATCGTGCTTATGTCGGGAAGAGAGAAGAAAAACCCGGCGCTTCGTCTGGCGCTTGGCGCATATGATCTTTACAATGTGAGCGGCTGGCTCAGCGACGTGTTGTCTTACTCTCGTCTGCTGGCGCTCGGACTTGCAACCGGAGTAATCGCATCGGTTATTAACCAGATGGGAAGCATGCTTCCGAATAATGTGATCGGCGTGATCGCATTTGTCGTAATTTTTATCGCAGGTCATACGCTCAATCTGGCGATCAATCTTTTGGGTGCGTATGTACACACAAACCGTTTGCAGTTTGTGGAGTTTTTCGGGAAATTTTACGAAGGCGGCGGAGAGCCGTTTAATCCTTTTAAAGAAAATACAAAATATGCAGATGTTAAGGAGGAAACTTTATCATGAATATTGCGGAAAATTTAGGAATTGTTTATGCACTGCTCGGAGCGGCAGTTGCGGTATTGTTTGCCGGAGCAGGATCGGCGATCGGAGTAGGTATTGCAGGACAGGCAGCGGCAGGCGTTGTGACAGAAGATCCGAGTAAGTTTGCAAAAGTGCTTATTATCCAGCTCCTTCCGGGTACACAGGGTCTGTATGGACTGCTTGTAGGATTTATCACACTTTCAAAGATCGGTATTCTCGGAGGCGGAGCATTGGATGTTTCCGTATCTTCAGGTCTTTTGATATTGGCAGCGTGTCTTCCGATCGGTATCGTAGGACTTCTTTCAGGAATTGCACAGGGAAAAACGGCGGCATCGTCTATCGGAATCGTCGCAAAGAAACCGGAGCAGTTCGGTAAAGCTATGTTGTTCCCGGCTATGGTTGAGACATACGCTATTCTGGCGCTGCTGATCTCATTCCTTGCCGTAAACGGAATTCAGATTTAAGGAAAAGACGTCTGGTTTGGAATTGATGAAAAGGAGACAGCGATAAATGAGCGGATTAGATAAAATGAAATCCCGGATTTTCGAGGAGGCAGAGCAGTCTGCGGCAGAACTTCTCGATCAGGCAAAAAAAGATGCGGAAAAGATCGTGAAAGATGCGGTTGAAAAAGCCGGGGCGGATGCAGAACATATCCGTGTAAAAGCTGCGGCTGACGCGAAAGAATATGCAAAACGGGCGGAATCGTCGGCTGATATGAACAGAAAACAGGCTCTTTTGGCGGCAAAACAGGATGTGATCCGCAGTGTGCTTGAGGATGCGTACAGTCAGGTGATGAACATGGATGACGCGGCATATTTTGAAATGCTTGGAAAAATGCTTGATAAATATATGCTTGCCCAGGATGGAGCAATTTGCTTCTCTAAAAGAGATCTCGACAGGATGCCGAAGTCATTTGCAGAGAAAATCGATGCATCGGCAAAGGCAAAAGGCGGAAAACTTGTGATTTCCGAAGAGGCGAGAAAGATTGACGGAGGATTTATCCTTGTATATGGCGGCATCGAAGAAAATTGTACGATAAAAGCAGTTTTTGATGCGAAAAGAGAAGAACTGGCAGATGTAGTGAAGAGACAGCTCTTTTCGTAAACAGTGATCTGCAATGAGCATAACAATCCGCATTTTTAATGCGGCGGATTGTTACAGCATAAGGAGGTTTAGAATTGGGGAATACAAAATATACTTACGCAGTCGCACGTATACGTGCGCTGGAAGTCGCCCTGTTCTCTGATGCAGTCATCGAGCAGCTTTTGTCCTGTAAAACGGCGGCGGAAGCGCTGCAGTTTGTTGTCGAGAAAGGCTGGGGTGATATGGCGGATCAGGATGATCCTGATGTCGTCCTGCGGCGTGAAGAAGAGAAAACATGGGAAGTGATCAAAGAGGTCGCTCCTGATGCGAGCGTATTTAATGTTCTCTCTTATCCGAAGTTGTATCATAATCTGAAAGCTGCGATCAAAGAGGTTTGTACGGAAGCGCGTAATCCGAATATTTTTTATGATGACTGCCCGATACCGGGAGAAGAGATGCTTCGGATCGTGGAGAACAGAGAGTTTTCGCGTTTGCCGTCTCATATGGGAAATGTTGCGCAGGAAGCTCTTGAAACGCTTCTTCATACAAGAGACGGTCAGTTGTGCGATATTATGATTGATAAGGCGGCGCTTGAAGCTATTCGCAAAGCGGGAAAAGAATCCGGTGAACCGATCATTGAAAATTATGCAGATACAATGGTTGCTATTGCGGATATCAAGATTGCCGTGCGTTCCCGGAAAACGGGAAAAAGCGCTGATTTCATGCGAAGCGCTATGGCGGAGTGTGATGGGGTGAATGTTGAACAGCTCATCCGCGCGGCTCTTGCCGGAGAAGATGAGATCGCACAGTATCTGGAGGGAACAGCGTATGCAAAAGGCGCACAGGCGCTTCGAGAGTCAGCCTCCGCGTTTGAACGGTGGTGCGACAACCGTATGATCGAGATGTTGAAGCCGCAGAAGTACGAGGCGTTTTCGGTAGGACCTCTGCTTGGATATTTGATCGCAAGAGAGACGGAGATCAAGACCGTACGGATTATACTGACAGGAAAACAGAACGGTTTTTCGGACGAGGCGATCAGGGAAAGGATAAGGGAGATGTATGTATAAGATAGCAGTCATCGGCGATTACGACAGCATTTACGGATTCGCCACATTAGGTCTTAGCATCTGCCCTGTAAAGACCCGGGAAGATGCCAGAAAAAAATTAAAACAGCTTGCAGACGGTCAGTACGGGATTATATATATTACCGAAGCCGTGGCTGCACAGATCGAAGAAGAGATAGAGCAGTACCGTGAAAATACGCTTCCGGCAATTATTCAGATACCGGGCGTGTCAGGCAATACGGGAGCGGGAGTAAACGGTGTAAAGAAGACCGTGGAACAGGCGGTCGGTTCGGATATTCTGTTTGGAGGAGTAAGCTAATGAGCACAGGAGTGATTAAGAAAGTCGCAGGACCACTTGTTATTGCAGAGGGAATGCGCGATGCAAATATGTTTGACGTAGTCCGCGTGTCGAATCAGCGTCTGATCGGAGAGATTATCGAGATGCACGGAGATGAAGCTTCGATTCAGGTATATGAAGAGACTTCGGGACTTGGACCGGGAGAGCCGGTAGAGTCAATGGAAGTGCCGATGTCCGTAGAACTCGGACCGGGACTGATTACAAGTATATATGACGGAATACAAAGACCGTTGGACGATATTATGAAAGTATCGGGAAACAGCTTAAAGCGCGGCGTGGAAGTTCCGTCTTTGAAACGAAACCTGAAATGGGAATTTGTTCCGACTGCAAAAGTCGGAGATGAAGTCGAGACGGGAGACGTGATCGGAACAGTGCAGGAGACGGTTCTCGTGCAGCAGAAGATCATGGTTCCTTATGGAGTAAAGGGAACAATTAAAGAAATCAAGGCAGGAGAGTTTACAGTAGAAGAAGTTGTGGCTGTCGTTGAGACGGAAAACGGAGACAGAGAACTGACATTGATGCAGAAATGGCCGGTTCGCCGTGGACGTCCGTATAAAAAGAAACTTCCGCCAAAGATGCCGCTTGTAACAGGACAGCGAGTGATCGATACGTTTTTCCCGATTGCAAAAGGCGGTGTGGCAGCAGTGCCGGGACCGTTCGGAAGCGGTAAGACAGTGATCCAGCATCAGCTTGCAAAATGGGCGGAAGCAGATATCGTTGTGTATATCGGATGCGGAGAGCGTGGAAATGAGATGACAGACGTTTTGAACGAGTTTCCGGAATTGAAAGACCCGAAGACAGGTCAGGCGCTGATGCAAAGAACAGTTCTGATCGCCAATACGTCTGATATGCCGGTTGCTGCCCGTGAAGCGTCGATTTATACGGGAATTACGATCGCGGAGTATTTCCGTGACATGGGTTATTCTGTAGCGCTGATGGCAGATTCTACATCTCGTTGGGCAGAGGCGCTTCGAGAGATGTCGGGACGTCTTGAAGAGATGCCGGGCGAGGAAGGATATCCGGCTTATCTGGGAAGCCGTCTGGCACAGTTTTATGAGCGTGCAGGACATGTGATCTCTCTCGGAAAAGACGGAAGGGAAGGAGCGCTTTCCGTAATCGGCGCAGTATCGCCTCCGGGTGGCGATACGTCCGAGCCGGTATCGCAGGCAACGCTTCGTATCGTAAAAGTATTCTGGGGTCTTGACTCAGCTCTTGCGTATAAGAGACACTTCCCGGCGATCAACTGGCTGAACAGTTATTCTCTGTATCTTGACGATATGGAAAAATGGTTTAACGGAAATGTGGCGGAAGACTGGATGGAAGGACGTCAGAAAATGATGACACTTCTCCAGGAAGAGGCAGAGCTGGAAGAAATTGTAAAAATGGTCGGAATGGATGCACTTTCTCCGACAGACCGCCTGAAAATGGAAGCAGCCAGATCGATTCGAGAGGACTTCCTTCATCAGAACTCATTCCATGAAGTAGATACGTATACCTCTCTGAAGAAACAGCACATGATGATGAGATTAGTAAATGCATTTTATGAAAGATCTGTTGCCGCGCTTGGCGAAGGAGCGTCTCTCCGGAAACTGATCTCTATGCCGGTTCGTGAGCAGATCGGACGTTTTAAATATGTGAAAGAAGATGCATTAGATGCGGAATTTGTGAAAGTAGACGAGGAATTAAGCGCTCAGATTGCAAATGCATTTGTAAAGGAGGACCGCTAAATGCCGAAAGAGTATAGAACCATACAGGAAGTAGCCGGACCGCTGATGCTTGTGCGCGGCGTAGAAGGCGTGACTTATGATGAGCTCGGAGAAATCGAGCTTGCAAGCGGAGAAACAAGAAGATGTAAAGTGTTGGAAGTCAACGGAAGCGACGTGCTCGTCCAGTTGTTCGAGAGCGCGACGGGAATCAACCTTTCCAACAGTAAAGTCCGTTTTCTTGGAAGAAGCATGGAGCTTGGCGTGTCGGAAGATATGCTTGGAAGAGTATTTGACGGTCTCGGAAGACCGATTGACGATGGCCCGGAAATTTTGCCGGATGCCCGTATGGATATTAACGGACTGCCGATGAATCCGGCGGCCAGATGCTATCCGGAAGAGTTTATCCAGACAGGAGTTTCCGCTATTGACGGACTGAATACACTTGTCCGCGGTCAGAAACTGCCGATCTTCTCGGCGTCAGGGCTGCCTCACGCGCAGCTTGCGGCTCAGATCGCAAGACAGGCTAAGGTGCTTGGAACAGATGAAAACTTTGCCGTAGTGTTTGCCGCTATGGGTATTACGTTTGAAGAGTCGAACTTCTTCGTGGAAAGTTTCCGCGAGACAGGAGCGCTTGACAGAACAGTTTTGTTTATTAACCTTGCAAATGATCCGGCGATCGAACGTATCGCAACTCCGAAGATGGCGCTTACAGCAGCAGAGTATCTTGCCTTTGAAAAAGAGATGCATGTACTCGTTATTCTGACAGACATTACAAATTATGCGGATGCTCTCCGTGAAGTGTCGGCTGCTCGTAAGGAAGTTCCGGGACGCCGCGGATATCCGGGATATATGTATACAGATTTGGCTTCTATTTATGAAAGAGCAGGAAGACAAAACGGTAAGAACGGAAGTATTACGATGATCCCGATTCTGACGATGCCGGAAGATGATAAAACACACCCGATTCCTGACTTGACAGGGTATATTACGGAAGGTCAGATCATCTTGAGCCGTGATCTTTACAGAAAAGGAGTCACGCCTCCGATCGATGTTCTTCCGTCCCTTTCCCGTCTGAAAGACAAAGGAATCGGAGAAGGCAAAACAAGAGCCGATCACTCGAATACGATGAACCAGCTTTTCTCAGCTTATGCACGAGGAAAAGATGCAAAAGAGCTGATGGTCATTCTGGGTGAAGCAGCGTTGACAGAGATCGACTTGATGTACGCCAAATTTGCGGACGCTTTTGAAGCGGAATATGTATCGCAGGGATATAACGCAGACAGAAGTATTGAAGAAACTCTTGATATCGGATGGAAATTGCTTAGAATGCTGCCGAGAACCGAATTGAAACGTATTGATGATAAATATTTAGATCAGTATTACGCAGAGTAAGAGAATGTATCATAGTTGCCGCAAGGCAATCTGCGATACTTACAAATCAGCCGCAGAGATACAGCGCGCAAAAGAAAGTGGAGAAATATCTTCAAAAAACTGAGAGGAAGCATGCTGCGATCATCTGCGGCAGCAGGAAAAGGAGGTAGAATTTTGGCGGCAAAACAAGTGAATCCGACCAGAATGGAGCTGACGCGGCTTAAAAAGAAGCGGATCACGGCGATTCGTGGTCATAAGCTTTTGAAAGATAAACGTGACGAGCTGATGCGTCAGTACCTTGATCTCGTGCGGGAAAACATGGAAGTTCGTAAAAAAGTAGAAGCGGGAATCCGCTCTGCAAATAAAAACTTCGTAATCGCAAAAGCAGGCATGTCAGAGGCGGCTCTGAATACGGCGCTTATGGCTCCGAAGCAGGAAGTGAATCTGGAAGCCGGAGAAAAAAACGTCATGAGCGTGGATATTCCGACATTTCAGTATAAAACAAGAACGGCGGATGAAAATGATATTTATTCTTATGGTTTTGCTTTTACGTCAGGAGACTTGGACGGAGCAGTAAAATCGCTTGCAGATGTTCTTCCGGATATGATCCGTCTTGCTGAATGTGAGAAAGCCTGCCAGCTTATGGCGGCGGAGATCGAGAAGACGAGACGCCGTGTCAATGCACTTGAGCATGTGATCATTCCGGAGACGGAACAAAGTATAAAATATATTACGATGAAGCTGGATGAGAATGAAAGAAGTACACAGATTCGCTTAATGAAAGTGAAAGATATGATGTTGGAAGAAACTCATCATTACAGCGAAAAATAGGATGATAAAAAGAGAGACCAAATGCGAGGCGCAATCGGTTTCTCTTTTTGCATTTCGTAAAGTAAGGCATTGTTTTTAAATGACATGTATGCTATAGTAACTCTACTTACAGAAATTCTTTCTGTGGAAGATACCGGCAGCTTCGCCGGTCTGAGGAATTCC
>UMIU01027701.1_pt1 | contig 19604 bp, 14 predicted proteins | sample 1965871 | NCBI WGS metagenome assembly UMIU01 (sample SAMEA4836132, study PRJEB28245) | human gut metagenome | biome: gut microbiome; material: fecal sample | place: Denmark | collected 2008
CGGCAAAATCGACCCGAAGAGCAAGACCCCAAAGAACGCAATCCTGTTCATCATGGCAATCTCTCTGACCGCACCATGGTTTGGCAGGGAGGTGCTGGGCTGGATCGTGGATATGTCGTCAATTGGGGCTGCCATCGGCTACGGCTATACATGCCTGGCGACACTGAGAACCCTGAAGACAAACCCGCAGGACCGCAGGCCAATGCTGAAACTCTTTGCAGTTGTAGGTGCAGTATTCTCTCTGATTTTCGTCTTGTTATTGCTGATTCCGGGTATGCCGTCTTACTTAGCGCCGGAGTCGAGAATCTGTCTCGTCGTCTGGAGCCTCCTTGGAATCGTCTTTTATTTCTGGTCAAAGAGGCAGAAGTTCACGGTGTAACTAAAGTTAACACCCAAAAAACTTAAGTTAAATTGCGAAAAATCTCCTATGATGATTTAATGAGAACTGGAAGTTATCACTCATTACATTTTTTATAGGAGATTTATTATGGGCAAAAAAATTCCTATGTGGCAATGCATCCTCGTCATGATCGTACTATTGATACTCTTGTATCTATCTATTATGGTAGACCCCAACGAGGACAAAGCACACTTCGCGCTGATTCTAAGCGGAGCATTTGCTGCGATCATCGCAGCAATTAACGGCTGGAAATGGCCTTTTATGGAGCAGGGTATCCTTGCTGCCATCAACAGGACCATGCAGGCCATTCTGATTTTAGCAGTTGTAGGTTTGATGCTGGGATCCTGGGTAGCCGGCGGCGTCGTTCCTTCTATGATGTACTTTGGAATCAAGGTCATTTCGCCAAGCATTTTCTTATTTACAGCCTGCCTGCTCTGTTCCATCGTATCTCTGGCAACAGGATCCTCCTGGTCCACGGCTGGTTCCATGGGCGTGGCGCTGATCGGTGTCGGTACTGCCTTAGGGTATCCGGCAATCATGACTGCCGGTGCCGTAGTATCCGGTGCATATTTCGGAGACAAGATGTCTCCGCTGTCAGATACGACAAATCTGGCACCTGCTGTTGCCGGATCAACTCTGTTTGACCATATCAAACACATGGTATTCACCACGGGACCGTCGCTGGTCATCGCTCTGGTAGTGTATCTGGTCATCGGTTTCACCCGTGGCGGTGGAAATGCAAATATGAGTACCGTACAAGAGATCCTGGGCTTTATCACAGATAATTTTAATGTAGGCATCCTTTATCTGATTCCACCGGTATTCGTAATTGGAGCAGTGGCTATGAAACTGCCAGCGCTGCCTTCCCTTTTGGGCGGCGTCGTCCTGGGCATTCCGTTCATCGCTATGCAGAATTCTGCGTTGCTGAAGCAGGTGTTCTCCATTACCAATTATGGATGGACAACACCAGTGCCAGAAGATGCGAGCATGGTCATCGCCAAGCTGGGAAGCCTGCTGTCTTCATCAGGAATGCAGGGTATGATGAACACGATTTCGCTAATTCTCTGCGCTATGGTATTTGGCGGCATTGTAGACTGCACCGGGATCATGGGAACCTTGGCGCAGGCGCTGCTAAAACTGGCAAGAGGAACGAGGGGAGGGCTGGTTACAGTGACCATCGTTTCCTGTTTCATCGTCAATGTACTCTGCTCTGACCAGTACCTGGCAATCATACTCCCGGGCAGAATGTATAAGGAAGCCTTTGAGGATATGAGACTGGCGCCGAAAAACCTTTCCAGATGTTTGGAAGACTCTGGGACCATCACTTCCAACTTTATACCGTGGAATACCTGCGGTGCCACCATGCGCAGCTTCCTGGGGGTAGGTTCCGGCTACATACCATATGCTGTCCTCAACTGGGTCAACCCACTGATATCGATTTTCTACGGATTTACCGGCATCACCATGACCAAGATGACAGAGGAAGAATATCAAAAAGTCCTCCAACAGAGAGAAGAAGACAGAATCGCAGCGCTGAAAGCGTTAGAAGCTTAGTACCTCTGCTTTTGACAGATAAGTCTGGACATTTATAAGTCCTTCTTATATAATAAAAGTAAAATAAAATCCAAAGACAAAAAACTAGGATATAACACCTGGTTTTTTGTCGTATTTGTCGGATAGGGAGGGCTTCTATGGAGAATATGATTACGCTGTGCTACGGACTGACGGTTTTGCTGGGCGTTGCCGCACTGGCCATTCAACTGTTGCTGAGGCAGAAAGATATGCTGGTTGCTGACAGCGGCATAAAAGAAAATGGCACCACTGTATTTTTCTCCATGATCGTGATCCTCAATATTATCGATTTTCTTTACTATTATTTTTGGCAGGTCAGATTATATGATTATGAAGATATCATGTTCATCGTCGATAATGCTTTTTGGACGGTGCTTGCCTATTTCTTTATTGAATTTGAGCGCAGATTTGCAGGGCAGGCAAGAGCGCGCGGCCTTGGCGTCGTCTTTGGACTCATCGTGGCAGGCAACGTGGTGCTGGATTTGGTCAACATCTCTGACAAGGCATACTATACTTTCTATCTCCTATTGAGCGGGATCGTCTGGCTTTTTGTAATTGCCAACTGCACCCGATACACGATCAAAATCTTCCATATGAACCTGGGCATCAACAGAGGCGTCATCTTGCTTTATGATGCGGCCTTCCTCTTTGAATGCGTGGAGGATGCTCTGCTTTCTCTCTATTACCGCAGCGGCGGCGACTATATCATAGGGGAAGACCTGGTGTCCATTCTGATCTGGCTCATTCTCAGCAGTACCAATCTCTATTTAGTCTGGAAATCCTGCCGGACGGATAAGAACTTCGAAGAAGACTTGAACTTGGCAGCCAAGCGCTACGACTTTAGCGACGGCGAACGGGCTGTAGCTGCGCTTTTGCTGGAAGGAAAGAGCAATGTGCAGATTGCAGATGAACTCGCAATCTCAGAAAGCGCCGTCAAAGTACATAATCACAGGCTGTACAAAAAGCTGGGCGTTGAGAACAGAGTGCAGGCGGTGAATAAGCTGAGAAATCTATAATATAATGATTTTTTGCTTGCATAACCTCTGCGGAAGTGCTACAATATTTGGGTACGTAAGTATTGAAAACTCAATATTCAGGCAGAGAAGGAACCAGTAGCCCTGCGTAATATCCTTACAGAGAGATCTTCATTTGGTGAGAGAGGATCGGTGAAGCAGCGTGTGAATATCACTCCGGAGCCTGACACTTTAACGAGAGGCACCTTAAGTACAGCCGAGCTGTACCGGAGGTAAGCAACTAGGGTGGTACCGCGGTTAAGTTATTAATCGTCCCTAATCGAAATCAAATTCGGTTAGGGATTTTCTTTATGCCCTAACCCGATTTCTGAAAGAAATCGCTGGTAGGTCAAACGCCAGAAAATCCAAAATTTTTAATTTTGTGTTTTTTACGGCGATGCTCTAACCAGAGAAAAACGGAAAGGAAGACAGAATACAAATGTTTAAGAAATTATCAGAAAAACCTGTAGCAGAAGTGCAGAATGAACAGGTGAAACAGTGGAAAGAAGAGGATTTGCTGCACAAGTGCGTGACGGCAAGAGATGGACAGCCTAAGTTCGTGTTCTATGAAGGACCGCCGACAGCCAACGGAAAACCGGGCATTCACCACGTCATGGCGAGAACCCTAAAGGATTCCATCTGCCGTTACAAGACCATGAAGGGATTTCAGGTCAACAGAAAAGCCGGATGGGATACCCACGGCCTGCCTGTAGAAATCGAAGTAGAAAAGCAGCTGGGCATGAGCGGCAAACAGGATATCGAAAAATACGGCATCAAGGAATTCAACGAAAAGTGCAAGGAGTCCGTATTCACCTATACCGGCATGTGGAGAGAGATGACCGAGAGAATGGGTTATCTGGTGGACCTGGACGACCCATATATCACATTGGATAACGACTATATCGAGTCCTGCTGGTGGATTCTCAAAGAATTCTTCAAAGAAGGGCTGATCTACGAGGGCCACAAGATCCTGCCTTACTGCCCGCGCTGCGGAACGGGACTGGCTTCCCACGAAGTAGCCCAGGGCTACAAAGAAGTAAAGGTCAATACTTTGGTGGCTAAGTTTAAGAGAAAGGATGCTGACAACGAGTATTTCCTGGCGTGGACCACTACACCTTGGACCCTGGCGTCAAACACCGTGCTCACCGTAGGCCCTGACATCGACTATATCAAAGCAAAGATGAATGAGGGCGATGAAGAGGGCAATGTTTTCTACGTCGCCAAAGCGCTGGCAGACAAGGTTCTTGGCGAAGGAAAATACGATGTTCTCGATGAGATGAAGGGCAGCGATCTGGAATACATCGAATACGAACAGCTGATGCCTTTCGTAAAAGCTGACAAGAAAGCCTTCTTTGTCACCTGCATGGACTATGTATCCGTGGAAGACGGTACTGGTATCGTCCACACCGCACCTGCCTTTGGTGAAGACGACTATCAGTGCGGACGTAAATACAATCTTCCAATGCTGCAGCCGGTAGACGAGAGAGGCTGCTATACCGAGACGCCTTGGGCCGGACGCTTTGTCATGGAAGAAGGCCTGGATGTGGACATCATCAAATGGCTGGCAGGCGAGGACAAAATCTTCAGCAAAGCGAAATTAGAGCATAACTATCCACACTGCTGGAGATGCAATACGCCGCTGGTTTACTATGCAAAGCCGAGCTGGTATATCGAAATGAGCAAGCTGAAAGACAAGCTTGTTGAGAATAACAACACGGTCAACTGGTACCCTGATTTCGTAGGCGAAAAGAGATTTGGAAACTGGCTGTCAGAAGTGAAGGACTGGGCGATTTCCAGAACCAGATACTGGGGTACACCGATTCCAATCTGGAGATGTGAATGCGGACATCTGGAGTGCGTAGGCAGCAGAGCGGAGCTTGCCGAAAAGGCCATCGAAGATATCGACACCAATATCGAACTGCACAGGCCGTATGTGGACGACGTGCACATCACATGCCCGCATTGCGGCAAGCCGATGACCAGAATACCGGAAGTCATGGACTGCTGGTTCGACTCCGGCGCAATGCCGTTTGCACAGTGGCATTACCCGTTTGAAAACAAAGAAATCTTCGACGAAAAGCTGTTCCCGGCTGATTTCATCTGTGAAGGCATCGACCAGACCAGAGGCTGGTTCTATTCCCTGATGGCGATTTCTACCTTCATCAAGGGTCAGGCACCGTACAGAAATGTTCTCGTAAACGACCTGATTTTGGACAAAGACGGCAAGAAGATGTCAAAATCCAAGGGCAACACGGTTTCCCCGTTTGAACTTTTTGACAAATACGGCGCGGACGCTACCAGATGGTATCTGCTCAGCGTGTCGCCGGCATGGACGCCGACCAAGTTCGACGAAGACGGCCTCATCGACGTGGTCAGCAAGTTCTTCGGAACCCTGAAGAACGTATACAACTTCTTTGTGCTGTACTCCAACCAGGACGACATCAAAGCCGACCAGCTGACCGTGGATTATGACAAGAGACCAGAGCTTGACCGCTGGATTCTGTCCAAGTACAACCAGCTGATTAAAGACGTGACCGGCTATATGGACAGCTACGACCATATGAAGACGGTGAGAGCGATCACGGAATTTGTGGCGGAGGATCTGTCCAACTGGTATATCAGAAGAGCGAGAAGAAGATTCTACGCAGAAGAAATGACAGAAGACAAGAAGAGCGTTTATGCCACCACTTACGAAGTTTTGGTCGGTACGGCAAAGCTGATCGCGCCGATCGCGCCGTTCCTGGCTGACGAGATCTATACCAACCTGACCGGCGAAGAAAGCGTCCACGTGGCATACTTCCCAGAAGCCAATGAAGCGCTCATCGACAAGAAGGTCGAAGAGAGAATGGACCTGGTCAGAACCCTGGTCACACTGGGAAGAGGAACCAGAGAGAAGGAGAGAATCAAGGTCAGACAGCCGCTTTCCGAGATCATGGTCGATGGAAAGTACAAGGCAACCATCGAAGATCTGACGCCGCTGATCATGGAAGAACTCAACGTGAAAAACGTGGTCTTTGCAGAAGATTTGGATACCTTTATGAACTTTAGCCTGAAGCCGAACTTCAAGGTAGCAGGACCTGTCCTTGGCAAGAAGATCAAAGCCTTCGGCGGCGCTCTGGCAAAAGAGAATGCAGCTGAATTTGTCGGCAAGATGGAAGCAGAAGGCAAGGTGGTTCTGAATCTGGACGGCGAATACTTTGACATCGAGAAGGACTTTGTCGATGTGAGAATCAGCGCCAAAGATGGCTTTGCCGTCGCCATGGAGAACAACGTGTTCACCATTTTGGATACGACGGTGACGCCGGAGCTTGCCACAGAGGGACTGGCAAGAGAGCTGGTTTCCAAGGTACAGCAGATGCGTAAACAGGAAGATTACGAGATGATGGATAACATCAAGATCTTCGTGAATGCGGATGAAGAGGTGCAGAAGGCGGTAGATACCTTTGAAGCCTACATCAAGAAGGAGACCCTCGCTGTCGCCATCGAAAAGAAAGACGGCCTCAGCGAGTTCGACCTCAACGGTCACAAGACCGGCATCGGCGTAGAGAGAATTTAATTTATAGAGACAAGGAAAAATCCACTGACTTATATAGTCAGTGGATTTTAAATTGATACCGACGATAGGGGAATCTTCCCCATTCTCCGCAGGGGCATAAATTCCTTCATAGTTTTTGAAAGGTCTGAACATAAAAGGAATCCTCAAATCTGTCAACACAAATAAATATTTCTCACATCTCGCAAAGGGAGTAGCGCAAGTAAATACAAAAAAAATTAAAGCGCACAGTTTATTTCATGCCTTTGCGGCGAATGCAGCATTTTATTCGCTGACTTCTAATTTGAAGATATTGATGACGTCGGCATCGGGACAGCAAATCAATCGGACTGTTGGACAGTAGATGCGGTTTACCGGGCTTTCTTGTTTTTCAGATGAAATGCAGTCGCAAATGAATACGGTTGATTTTACGGACGTAAAGGGTATAATAAATGTAAATAGATCTTGGGAGGTAATGAACATGATGTACTCATACATGACATTAGCTGATGAAACTGAAATCGTACATTCTCAAATCATTGAGGAGGATGGCAAGCAAAAGATCTTCGTTCATTTTGAAAGACCAACAGATAATGGATTTGATTCTGCAAGATGTGAATTGCCAGATTATAAATGGTTATCAGCAGAGGGTTGAAACGGTGGGTGTATACTCGTAAATAATGGAAGTCATATTTCTAATAAAGAATTGAGTGAATTAATGGATTTTATTTCAGCGTAATTTTTCTTGATTTGTGCAGAGTGGAAAAAGTTTTTCTTGGTTGACGAGATCATTTTTTATTGCTAGTAATAAGTAAGTTGCTTCTCAAATCCACCACAGAATTGGTTGGTGGATTTTTTGTATAAGTAAAACCACGCGTTAGACGCGTGGCTGTTTTCTCGATTCCTCATCATAGCTTGTCGCAGAAACATTTTCTTGATATTCACAAATACCGAATGTTCTTGCGGACGGACATGTGTTTGGGATACGGTCAAGTTTTTCTGCAAATCGTTGCCACAAAGAAAAAATATATTGTCCAATGCCGCCGTACCGCGAATGCCCGGCTAAAGGATTCCGAAGGTTCAAACCCGCTTTCTATTGCGATGTCTATAATTTTCCTGTGTCCTCCTTGAAATGAAATTTCTTAATGCAGATAGGTTTCTTTTCTGCTATACTGTGGATAAGATTTTCCTAAGGAAGCAGGTGGATTATGAAACGAGGACTCGCCTTTCTGATTGCAGGCAGTGTTTTGGTGACAGCCTTTGCCGGGGCGCTGGACGTTTTGATCAGATACAATCTGAATTGGATTGATTTTATCAAATACAGCTTTGCACTGACGAAAGAGGAACAAGACTACCTCAATGATACGGATCTCGTCTGCGGCGTCAAGTACAACGATCTGCCGCTCTCTTTTGTCAACGAGGAGGACGAGAATGACGGCATTTTGATCGACTTTCTTTCTCAGCTTTCTGTAGAAGTAGAAAATGCTATCGCCGTCAAGCTGGAGCGCACAGACGCGCTGGAACAGGGGCTGCAACAGAAACAATTCCAGGCAGTCATTGCTGAACGAGAAGATCTGCCGGCAGACGACTACTTTTTTACGGAACCCCTTTACATCATGCACGGAAAGATGCTGGTCAAAGACGAATCTTCATTTCAGAATATCAAGGATATCAAAGATGTGCGCATTGCCGTGGAACGGACAGAGGCGGATTCTGCTGACAGGATCATGGAACTCTACGGACATAAGAACATCCAGATCGTCTATGCGGAGGATTTCGACCAGGCCTTGGACATGCTGAAAACCGGCAGGGTAGAAGTGGTTGCCGGAGATGAGACTAAGATATCCTACCACCTGAATCAGAAACGGACGGATCAGTATTACAGGTTCCTAAAGTATTCCTTTTCAAGGAAAGAAGTGTGCATTGCTATAGAAAAATCACAGAAGAAGCTGCTCAGCGCTTTCAATAAGGGAATTCTGTCCATGAAAAAGAAAAATCTCATTGCGAAGACTCAGAGCAAGTGGTTCGGCGTTCTGGAACCGGAGATGGTGGATATGCAGGAGGTGGACTTTATCTATAAAGTTGCCTTGAGTTTTCTGATCTCTCTTGTGGCCTTTACCGTATGGAACCTTTCGACTGCAAAGAAGGTGACGGACAAGACCAGGGAACTTCTGCACAGCAAAGAGCAGCTGCGGCTGATCATCGATACCCTGGACCGGGGACTGATCATCGCAGAAGAAGATGGCACCATCAACGAGGTCAACCGGGAACTTTGCAGGATTACGGGCGCAGCCAAGGAGCAGCTGCAGAAGACTTCAGTCTCAGAGAACAGCGCGCTGCAGCGGTTCTTTGACAGAGACGATGAAAAGGTGTTCCGGCTGGATCAGCACTATTACATCAAAAAGATTATCGACCTGACCGACGAGCAGAAGCGGCTTTACATACTAGAGGACTGCACCCGCAGGTATATCAACGAGATTAGGAATATCCAGGAGGAGAAGATGATCGCCGTGGGACAGCTTTCCGCGGGCCTTGCCCATGAGATCAGAAACCCGTTGGGACTGATCAGAAGCTACATGTACCTGATCAAAAATTTCTGCACAGGCGAGGACGGGCAGCACGCTGTGTCGGTGATCAACGACTCCATCAACCGTATCAACGGGCTCATCGAAAGCCTTCTAAAGTTTTCCAAGCTTTCCAGTGACGAGTGTCAGGAGGTGGATTTGGACGAGCTGATCAGCAATATACTGCGACTGGAAAAAGAACAGATGGCAAAGAGGAACATCAACTGCGACTATTGCCTGGAATCAGGTAGAGGCGTTCCCGTCTGTCTCAATGAGGACCTGATGAAAATGATCATCATCAATTTGCTCAACAACAGCATTGAGGCATTGGAAAAGGTGGAACGGCAGGGGCGGATCGAGATCCGTGTCAGCGTCGATGAGGGCGCAGTCCATCTGGTATTTCGCGATAACGGCTGCGGCGTAGACAGCGAGAAGCTCCTGAAGATTTTCAATCCATTTTATACAGACAAGGAGCAGGGGACGGGGCTGGGGCTTTACATCATAAGCTCCCAGCTAGAGCAGATCGGCGGAACCATCCGGGCAGAGAGTACCGAGGGAGAGGGCACGACCTTTTATATTGAAATACCGACAGGGAGGACAGAAGATGAATAGCAAAGCCGGATACAGGATTTTGATAGTAGACGACGAACCAGAGTACCAGAAGGTGGTTTCGATGATTTTGGACGGAGCAGGTTATCATACGGATGCCTGTTCCAATGGACGCGAAGCTTTGGAATTCGTAAGGGAGCACGAGGTTCATCTGGTCATCACCGACCTGCGCATGCCGGAGATGGATGGTGAAGAACTGATCAGGGAGTTGACTGTGACCAACGGAGATTTGGACATCATCGTTATGACAGCTTACGGTTCCATCGAGAGCGCGGTGGATACCATCAAATACGGGGCAAAGGACTATTTTGTCAAGAGCAACGACTTGGAAGAGCTGATGATCAAAGTGGAGCGTCTGGCGAAACTGAAGCGGCTGGAGGAGAAGAGCAACATCCTGCTGAAAAACCAGAACAGTGAAAACATGTTCCTCCAGTCCAAGAATGAGGCTTTTCTCAAGCTGCTGGACCTCTGCGACAAGACGGCGGACACCAATATCAACGTGCTGCTTTTGGGAGAGTCAGGTGTGGGCAAGGAGGTTTTTGCCAACTACATCCACAGCCGGGGCAGCCGCTGCAAGGAGCCTTTTGTGCCAATCAACTGCCAGGCTTACCCGGAAGGGGTCATTGAATCAGAGCTGTTCGGCCATGAAAAGGGGGCCTTCACCGGCGCCACAGCAAAGCGGATCGGCAAGTTCGAGGAAGCGAACTTCGGCACACTTTTCCTGGACGAAATCTGCGACTTGCCGCTGAGCCTGCAGGGGAAACTGCTGCGGATTTTGGAGAACAAAAAAATTGAAAGGATTGGCAGCAACAAATCCATCGACCTGGACGTCAGGCTGATCTCGGCGACCAACAAAGTGCCGGAAGAAGAGATTATCAGCGGCAGATTCCGCGAAGACCTGCTCTACAGAATCAATACGCTGACCATGGTCATTCCTCCCATCAGAGAGAGAAAAGAAGACCTGCCTGGCCTGATTGATTTCTTCCTGCGTAAAATCGAGATGGAGCAGAAGAAAAAGATTGTCAAGGTGGAGGATCCCGTCATGTCGGTCCTGCTAAATTATGATTATCCCGGCAACGTGCGGGAACTGAAAAACATCATCGAGAGAATGGTGGCTCTCAGTGAAGACGGGGTCGTTGCAGCGGAGGATTTGCCAGTCTCCCTTCACACTCCGTCCGGCGAAAGGGGCGTGACCATCGATCAAAATCTGACCCTCCGGGAAGCCCGGACCGCTTTTGAAAAACAGTATATCGAGAAAGCTTTGCAGGAGAGCGGAGGCAATGTTACCAAGTGTGCCGGAACGCTGGGTATCACTCCCAGACAACTTTGGAACAAGATCAACGAATATAAGATAGACCCAAAACCGTGAAATGAATTTCACGGTTTTTTGGTAGTGCGAAATAAATTTCATGCTGCTGATGGCAAAAATCGAAAAATTCCGACGAAATAACGGGTTTGGTCATATGGCATGTTTTTTGCTGTATTATTGGGTAAAAATATAATTGATTAGGAGGAATTATCATGACAAAAGAAAGAAAACCCCGGCTGCCGAAGGTCTGGGAAGCACTGATTCCGATCATTTTTATGATGGTCATTATCATACTGAGTACCGTAAAATGGGGACTGGATCCTCACATGCCTATTGTGGCATCCTGCGTAGTGGCATCTTTGGTTGCAGTAAAGTGCGGCTATTCCTGGGCAGATATCGCAGCAGGTGCTTTTGACAGCATCAGGAGGACGGTGGAAGCGCTGCTGATCATCATGTGCGTAGGCATGCTGATCGGTTCCTGGGTATGGTCAGGCACCATGCCGGCCATGGTCTATTATGGACTGGATCTGATTTCACCGGGAGCTTTCCTGGTAGTAGGCGCAATATTGACCGCTATCGTAGGACTTGCAACTGGTTCGTCCTGGACTGCTTCTGGGACGGTAGGTGTAGCGCTGATGGGTATCGCCATGGGCTTAGGAATCAACCCGGCGCTGGCGGCTGGCATGGTCATTTCCGGTGCCTATACTGGAGATAAGCTGTCGCCACTTTCTGATAGTACCAACGTCGCTGCAGCAGGTGCTGAGACCCCGCTGTACGATCACGTAAGCGCTATGATGACGACGACCATTCCGTCATTTCTAATCGCCCTGGTGCTCTACGGTATCGTCGGAATCATGGTCATCGACGAATCTGGTTATGACGCCTCCCTGGCACTGGACATTCAAAACGCCATTGCCGATAACTTCTATCTGTCACCGTGGATCATGCTGCCGGTGCTGGTAGTCATTTTTGGCGCAGTAAAAAAGATTCCGGCGATTCCGTCTCTGCTTCTGGCAGCTGCTTGCGGCGGCGTGGTCGCTATGGCTGCCCAGGGTGCCTCCTTTGCAGAAGTATTTGGAGGACTGCAGACTGGCTTCAGCATCGAAAGCGGAAACGAAGTCGCAGATAATCTGCTCAACAGAGGTGGTATCGATTCCATGATGTGGACCATTTCTCTGATCATGTTCGCCCTGTTCTTTGGCGGCGTGTTGGAAAAGTGCGGATTTGTCGAAGTGCTTTTGGGCAGACTGGTGAAACGGGTGAAGACAGTGGGCGGCCTTGTCCTCTGCACCATCGTGACCGGCATCATCTGCGACGTCGTCCTCACAGACCAGTATCTGGCTATCCTGGTTCCGGGAAGAATGTACACCAAGGCCTTTGACGAAAAGGGACTGAGCAGAAGCTTCCTGTCAAGAACCACGGAGGATGGAGCAACGCTCTGGTCTCCAATGATCCCTTGGAACGGCTGCGGAGCCTATCAGTCTGCAACCCTGGGCGTATCCAATTGGGCGTTTATGCCTTATGCCTTCATGAATCTGATCAACCCGGTTCTCGCCATCGTGATTTCTTACATGGGGATCGGCATCAAATACAAGGAATATGATGGGAAGACCAGAGCAGAGATCAAAGAACTGAAAGCAAAACGAAAGGCAGAGAAGCGTAATGGCTAAGATCAAAGCGTACGACGACAGGGCTTTGAAAAAATCTACAAGGGTGGCGGCGGTAATCGCAGGCGCCGCCCTCATCGCCCTCAGTATCTTTTCATCAGTGAAATACTCTGCCATCATCGGCGTGGTCCTGCTGCTGGCAGTTGTCTTCGGAAAGGAGACCTATGCCACTGAAGAAGGGATTTCTGTAGAGTATGATTTTCTCGTGTATAGACATGTCATTCAGTGGGACTATGAAGAAATTACGGATATCCATCTGGAAGGAATCCGGGGCGGCCATCAGGGCATGCATTTTCTGAAGGATGTGCTGACGAGGCGGTTGTTGTTCAGCCGCGACGAGGTGGACCAGGTGCTGCAGATGGCCAAAAGCCGAAATACCGCCATCCGTGTAGAAAATATCGATGAAAAGAGATAGACAAAAACGAATAGAGAACCTCGTATCGATTTTATCGCTGCGGGGTTCTTATCCTATGATGAAAGTAAGATCAAGGGCTTAGGGGAATGTCTATGAACCAGAAGTTTGGATGACATATAGGGGATAGGGATATATGACGCGTGTTTTATATGATAAGTTTAGGTTTTTTGACGCTGCCCTGTAAATCTCGCGTAACTCGGTGACAGTATCAACAGCCACTGCCCTGGAATACAGACGTGACTGCTTACAGAATCTGTGGATTTATCGCATGTGGTTACTTTTATAGAATGTAGACGGCATTTGAGCAGCTGGGATTCATGCAAAAAATAACCAGAATCAGATATACCCCTCTGCTGATGCGCCTAAACCCAAACCCGGTTACGCGAAAGTGTCCGGATATTGCCAAAAAACCTAACCTTATTGTAACGGGACATGCTTTGGCGATATGTTCTCATTTAATTTCGGGCTAATTGCAGAAATCCTTTTTTTCTGTTATACTAAGAAATAACGTATGCAAACATTTGGAGGTGTACTTATGGGGAAAATGACTGTATACCATGGCAGTTATACGCATGTAGAGCAGCCCCGGGTAATTTCCGGAAGGAATACCAAGGACTTTGGCCAGGGGTTTTACTGTACGATCATTAGAGAACAGGCGGAACGCTGGGCGAAACGATATGATACGCCAGTGCTGAATATTTACACAGTTCGATTGAATACAGATTTAAAAATATTAGAGTTTAAAGACATGTCAGAGGAGTGGCTGGACTTTATTATCGACTGCCGCCACGGTATTGCCCATGATTATGATATTGTCATTGGAGCCATGGCAAACGACCAAATCTATAACTTTATTTCTGATTATGTTGACGGCATTATCACTAGAGAGCAATTTTGGTCATTAGCAAAATTCAAATACCCGACACATCAGATCAATTTCTGCACGGATGCAGCGATAGCGTGCTTGGAGTTTAAATCACAGGAGGAGGTGCAGAGATGATCGGCAGAGAGAACCAGAAGGACAATGATTTATTCTTTACCTGCAGTCTCATCGACTATATCGCCCGAAAGACCAAAAATAGAAGGGCGGACGTGGTCAATCAGCTGGGAAAGAAATTGATAGAAAAGATTTACGATCTGGCGGACGTGTATCACAGCGATAATATCGACAGAGTCAGCGACGACTTCATTCGAGAGGCGGCCATAGCTGAGGGGGATTTTGATAACATAGCGGCAGCCAAATACGCAGTACCCAGCCATTGGGATATCGGCAAGGTTTACAAGCGTCTGGTGCTGGGTGTGGCAAACGAAGAGGGCATCCCGGTGGTGGAGGCGCTGTTCAAGGCGTACAACTCCTTTGTCAGCGACAAGATCGACGATTACAACAGCAGCTTTTATTACGATGCGCCGCAGAACATACTCAATGCTTACATTTACAAAGAAATCGAGTAAAAAGGGAGAAAATATGATCGACTTAAGAAGTCTTGAACTGGATCAAATGGAGGAACTGATCGCCGGTATGGGGCACCCTGCTTTCAGAGCGAAACAGGTGTTCCAGTGGATCTACAAGGGCGTGACCGATTTTGAACAGATGGGCAACGTGCCAAAGGCGCTTTGTGAGCAGCTGGCAGAGGCAGACAGGATCGGCAGGCTGAAGATTCTGGAGATACAGAAATCAAAGTCCGACGGCACGCGGAAATACCTCTTCGAACTTGCAGATGGATGTACCATCGAGAGCGTTTTCATGAAGTATAAATACGGCAATTCCATCTGCGTGTCTTCGCAGGCAGGCTGCCGGATGGGCTGCCGGTTCTGTGCATCGACGAGGAACGGCCTCACGCGCCATTTAAGCCCGGGAGAGATTCTTTCACAGCTGATGGAAGCGGAAGCCGACACCGGTGAAAAGATTGGCCATATCGTCGTTATGGGCACAGGAGAGCCCTTTGACAACTATGACAACCTGTCTGCTTTCCTCAGGATTGTCAATGACAAGAACGGCCTGAATATCGGCATGAGGAATATCACCGTCTCCACCTGCGGGCTGGTGCCGATGATCGAATGCTTTGCCGAGGACTTTCCACAGGTGAATCTGGCGATCTCCCTCCACGGCACCACGGATGCAATCAGGGGGTCGATGATGCCGGTGAACAAAAAATATCCGCTGGAGGTGCTGATGCCGGCGTGCAGAGCCTATACGGAGAAAACCGGACGCCGCATCACCTTTGAATACACGCTGGTAAACGGCGTCAATGATGCTGATGGCGATGCAGCAAGGCTCTGCAGCCTCCTTCGCGGCATGCTGTGTCACGTCAATCTGATACCGCTGAACAAGGTGGCAGAATCGGGTTTTGATACGGTCAGCCGCGGACGGGCTATGGAATTCCAGCAGATATTGGAGAAGCGGGGGATTCCTGCCACAGTGCGCAGAGAACTGGGCGCTGATATCGACGCTGCCTGCGGACAACTTCGATTAGGGAAAAGATAAAAATATGCTATACTGTATATAGGTATTCGTAGGAAGAAAGGAAGGTCAGACATGAGTAAACACACAATGCTGTTATTATCCACTATTTTTTGGGGCGGTGCACTCATTTTATACGTTATGTTCTTTGCCAAAAGAAAGCTCATCCATCTTGGTCTTGCCATCGGATTGACTGTCATTGGCGGTATTTTCAAATTTATGTTTAAAAATCTCTGATGTTGTAATCCTGGAAGATTGCGACAAAGAAGCTATGCCAGAGATTCCACAAGATAGCCAAAATCAGCTATGAGGATGGGATCTCTTTTTTATTCCATTCAACTAGTTTTTTAAAATTATCTTGTTTTTTTCTCTAAAAATCGTAGAAAAATGTGTTTTTTACAACGAAATCGAAAGATTTTACTTGCAATATCTCTGGAATAAAAATAAAATATTTTTTGTCTGTATTATAAATCATACAAATTAAAGGAAGGAATTTTATGGATTTTACAAAAGCAATTAAAGATTCCATGGAACCTTTAGCACGTGATATTTCTGCCCTCTGCAGGATTAACAGTGTCGAAGGCGAACTAAAGCCGGGAATGCCTTTTGGGGAAGGTCCGGCCATGGCCCTTGCAGAAGCCTTGAAAATGGGAGAAGCGATGGGCTTTAAGACCGAGAATTTTGATAATTATGTCGGTCACATTGAATACGGCGAAGGAGAAGAACTCCTTGGCATTCTGGGGCACGTGGACGTGGTTCCTGCCGGAGACGGCTGGGAAGTCGATCCATGGGGAGGCATCATCAAGGACGGAAAAATCTGGGGCAGGGGGACTCTGGATGACAAAGGACCTGTCTTGACGTGCCTTTATGCGATGAAGATTCTGAAGGATCTGAACGTTCCGTTGAACAAGAGAATTCGAATCATCCTGGGAACCAACGAAGAAACCGATTGGAGATGTATGGAGTATTACTTAAAGGAAGTGAAACCGGAACTTCCGACCCTGGCCTTTTCGCCAGATGCAGAGTTTCCGGTAACTTATGCAGAGATGGGAATGCTGCAGTACATACTCACAAGACCGATCACTGAGGATATAGAGATTGAAGGCGGCGGCGCATTTAACTCTGTTCCTTCTTCAGCCAAAGTGTCTCTTGCGAGTGCACTTGAAGAAGAACTGAAAGAAGCCATCACCAAAAGCGAAGATCCATCTATTTACGCTTATGAAGTGGCAGATGAGAAGCTGATTCTGTCGACAAAGGGCGTGGGCGCCCATGCAGCACACCTGCAGGAAGGAAAGAACGCTGTCAGCTATATGATGCGGCTGCTGGCTGAACTGCCTATAGAGGGGGAACTGAAAGAAATCGTTACATTTTATAATGATCACTTTGGAACTTGCCTGTACGGCGAAAAGATGGGCATCGCGGCGGAAGACGAGGATTCCGGCAAGCTGACGCTGAACATCGGCAGAATTTTCGTCAAAGACGGCAAGCTGCACCTCTACTGTGACAGCAGAGTTCCTGTCAGCTTACCGATAGAAGAGATCGAGGAAAAGGTACAGTCTGTTCTGAAGGACAGTGGCTATCATTACGAGGTCGCTTCTAAGGAGAATTCCCTTTACGTACCGAAGGATTCTGAGCTGGTGACGACGCTGATGGAAGCTTACAGAAAGGTTACTGGAGATACAGAGAGCCAGCCGATGTCATCAGGCGGCGCGACTTATTCCCGAACCATGAACAACTGTGTAGCCTTCGGCTGCCTGCTTCCAGACCAGGAGGATACCATGCATCAGGCCAATGAATGCCTGGAACTTTCAAACCTGGAAATCTGGCTGAAAATCTGCCTTGAGGCGATCTACCAGCTGGCTAAATAAGAAAACATACGAAAGAAAAAATAAATTTATTAGGAGACACTATCATGAAAAAGACATTTAAAATGCCTTCAGCTTTGACAATCGTAATGATATTCCTGGCGATCGTGGCTGTTTTGACTTGGTTCGTGCCGACGTCTGTGGTCGTTACAGATGACGCGGGCAACAACGTGATTCACTTCAATGCTGCCTTTGACGGCGACGGCAATATCATCGAAAATGCAGGAACGAACCCGGTAGGATTGTGGGACTTCTTCCTTGCACCAATCGAAGGATTTATTTCCGCGGCAGATATCGCCATCACCATCCTGATTTCAGGCGGATTCCTGGCTGTACTCAACAGCACAGGCGCCCTGGACGCAGGAATCGGCGGACTGGTCAGACGTTTCAAAGGAAACACCCTGATCACCATCCTGATGTTCGTCTTCGCCCTGATGGGAACGGTATACGGCGCATGGGAAGAACTTCCCGCTTATGCAATCGTCATTATTCCACTATTTGTATCAGCTGGCTATGACGTGGTCACAGGTATGATGGTTATTTTGATCGGCGCCACCGTAGGTAACATGGCCAGCGTGGTCAACCCGTACTCGATCGGTGCGGCTGTTGCCGCCATCGGCAACGACGAGCTGTCCCTGGGATCGGGTATCACCCTGAGACTGCTGCTCTTCGTCGTTATGCTGACAATGGGTATCTTCTCAGTCATCAAATATGCGAACAAAGTCAAGAAAAACCCGGATCTGTCCTGTGTTGCAGGATTGGATACCCACACGGCTTTGGCAGAAACTGAATCGGGAAACAACGAACTGACGGGACGCCGCAAGGCTTCCCTGGCTGTATTTGCTATCATGATCCTGGTGTGCATCATCGGATATATCCCATGGAGTGCCATCCCTGTGGGAGACGGCACGGCATATGACATCGTCAATAGCCTGCAGAATGCCATCAGCGGCAGCTTCCTTGGAAACTTCGTAGGAACGGATAAGTTCATGCCGTTCGGAGACTGGTACTTCAACGAATTCTCCACAGTATGGCTCATCGGTGCCATCGCCGTAGCCGTGATCAACAGAATGGGGGAGAAACAGTTCGTATCTATCTTTGCAGAAGGTGCGAGAGACCTGGTCGGTGTAGTATTGGTACTGGCTGCATCCAGAGGCATCTCTATCTTTATGGGTTCCAGTGAAGAAGGCATGAGCATTACGTTTATCTACTGGATCCAGAATATTCTCAGCAGCGTACCGCTTTGGGCATTCGTCGTTGCTGGTATCCTTGTATACCTGCTCATCGGTATCTTCCTGCAGTCCACAAGTGGTGTTGCGGGAATCACCATGCCGATTTTCGGTGTACTGGCCTTTACCTTGTTCGCATCTTCCAGCGCTGGTTCCCTGGGCGGACAGACGGTGTTGTTGTCTGTATTCACCTGCGGCATCAACTTCGTCTGCGGACATTATCCGGAATCCACCAACATGGGTATCTGCGAGATGTCAGGCGTACCATATAACGTATTCCTGAAGCAGTGGGCAAAGATCCTGGTACCGATTCTGATCGTGGCTGCAATCATCATTTCCTTTGCACCATACATCGGCATCGTGTAGACGATTCACATAAGAACAAATATGCAGAGCGGGTAATTTTCCATTTCCCTCTCTGCATATTTTTTTCCATCCCCATTTTACTAAAAAAACATTGAATGTGATTCAGGGTTAGTGTATAATAACAATAATACAAAAGAACGGGAGGACAATCATCATGGTTAAATTATTGGTTGGACATAAAGGAACAGGAAAAACAAAACAAATGATCGATCTTGCAAATGAACAGGTTGAACAGAGCAATGGAAGCCTCATTTTCATTAACAAGAACTCAAGATTGATGTACGATTTGAAATATAAGATCAGAGTAGTCTGCATGGAAGAATACGAGCACATCACCAACAGTGATGAGTACATAGGATTTATTTATGGAATTATCAGTTCCGATCACGATATCGAGACGATTTACATCGATAGTATTCTCAAGCATGCAGATTTTTCATTAGGAGATCTTCCAGAGTTCCTTGGCAGACTGAAAGTCATTTCAAAGAATTATGGAATGGATTTCGTCGTCAGCTTGAGCGCCGAAAAAGAAGAAATGATCGGCGTAGATTTCTCTGAATACGAAATACTCAACTAATATATCACGACATGGGTAGGGGCGG
>UMIU01010154.1_pt1 | contig 19596 bp, 17 predicted proteins | sample 1965871 | NCBI WGS metagenome assembly UMIU01 (sample SAMEA4836132, study PRJEB28245) | human gut metagenome | biome: gut microbiome; material: fecal sample | place: Denmark | collected 2008
CAGATTCGTTGTATTGGAGGAATGTGGATGAACTGCGTTGGCATCGATGTTTCCAAGGGCAAAAGCATGATCGCAGTCATGCGGCCTTTCGGAGAGGTGGTAGTCTCACCCTTTGAGGTACTTCACACCGACAGCGAACTGAGTGAGCTGGCAAGGCTGCTCAAAAGCCTGGACGGTGAGACCCGTGTGGTGATGGAAGCCACGGGTAATTACCACGCGCCTGTGGCCTGGCTACTCCACGACGCGGGGCTTTATGTCTCGGTAGTCAATGCAATGCTGGTGCACGACTACGGAAACAACAGTTTAAGGCGGGCCAAGACCGACAAGAAGGATGCTGTGAAGCTGGCCAACTACGGCCTTGACCACTGGCTCACACTGCCGAGATATGTCCCCGATGAGGATACCCGGCTCATGCTGAAGACCTGCTACCGGCAGTACCAGCAGTATTCCAAAGTACAAACCATGCTGAAGAATAACCTGATCTCCCTGCTGGACACAACTTTCCCGGACGCAAACCGCCTGTTTGCCAGTCCGCCCCGCGCTGATGGCAGCGAGAAGTGGGTGGACTTTGTAGATGCTTTTTGGCACTGCGAGTGTGTCTGCGGTCTGTCTGAGAAGACCTTTATCACCAGATACCAGAAGTGGTGCAGAAAGCACGGCTACAATTTCAACGAAAATAAGGCATTGGATATATACGCCTCTGCCTGTGGGCACTTCGGTGTCATGCCAAAAACGGATACAACAAAACTTTTGGTAGAACAGGCTATTTCCCAACTCCGGGCAACTTCTGCCGCGTTAGCTGCTCTCAAGCAAGAGATGCAGTCCCTGGCAGCTTCTCTGCCGGAGTATCCTGTGGTAATGGGGATGTTTGGCGTTGGTCCCTCTCTCGGCCCCCAGCTTATGGCTGAAATTGGCGATGTCCGCCGTTTTCATTCAAAAAAAGCACTGGTGGCCTTTGCGGGCATTGATGCCCCGCCCTACCAATCCGGCCAAATGGATGTCCGCAGCCGCAGCATTTCCAAGCGGGGGTCTGCCTCCCTGCGCAGGACGCTCTTTCTGGTGATGAGTGTCATCCTGCAACGTGCTCCAATGGATGAGCCGGTCTACCAGTTCATGAGCAAGAAACATTCTGAAGGCAAGCCTTACCGAGTCTACATGATGGCCTCCGCAAACAAGTTTCTGCGCATCTACTACGCTTCTGTAAAAGCCTATTTGGATTCCATGGAATACGACTGATTTTTCTGCACTATATCATCTGGCCGGCCGCCATTTCGATTTTGAGATGCTCAGCGGCTTAGATTTGTGCGCTCGTTTTTTTGCTCATTCTCTCGAAAATTTTACTTGACTTTTTTTAGCAGGTCTTCAAAAAGGTATTCTCTGTTTTGCATAATCATCGAAAACTCAAATGTCAAATAATCGCCAATGGCTTTTTCAAAGTCTGCTTCAGTAGGTATTTCGTCATTAAAGTAAAAGAAAGAATGTAGCCATTCATCCGAGGCTTTCACTGTGGATTCAACGCAGAATTTAGAAGCTGCCTCTGTCCGGCCAAACCATACATCTAGTAAATGTTGACGCTTGTCTTTAGCGGAGTCACCTTCAACCAAGCCGACATGAGCACGCACTTCATATCCATCATCACGAAAATCAATGAATTTACACACTTTGTCCTCGGGATGTGGCTCGTGTGCAGTGAAGATTGCAATAACAGGGTTAGTGCCTACGCCATAAAAGGTATCTGTATTGCAGGTAATGACACCCTCCAACGTATGGTGTTTCAGAATACTATCCTTAAAAGTCTGTTCGTCTTTGGTCTTGCCAGTCATGGATGATTGAGGAACAATTACCGCAGCCCTTGCCCCTTCGGTCAGGGAATCGAGTAAATGCTCCACAAAGGACAATTCATACTGAGACGGATCTGACTTGGTTCCTTGCGAATAAGGAGGATTCATCATGCCAACAGTTGCACCTTTTAGCTGCACCTGGGCAGGATTCTGCCGGAGAAAATCTTCACATTTAATATTGCTGTTACCATCATCCCGGAGAATCATATTTGTAGCAGCAATGGCAAACATATTGCTTTGAAGTTCAAATCCGTGCAACTGCTTTTTCTTGATGTTCTTCCGCCTATTCTGATCTGCGCCCGCTTTTTCAAGCATATGGTGCATCGCTGCAACAAGGAATCCAGCGGTGCCGCAACAAGGGTCAAGTACAATATCTGTGGCCTGAATGTTCAGAAGGTCACAGAACAAATCGCAGATATGGCGAGGCGTAAGGACAATACCCAACGTCTGACCATCACCGCCAGAATAACGCATAAATTCACCATAGAATCTTCCGATGAAATCCTCGCTGGAACTTCTATATTTAATGTTGTCAAAGACATTTTTCTTCAAGAACTCAGTGTAGAATTTCAGCGGGGTTTTACCCAGCTTGGCATCAACTTCGTTCAAACGGGCACTTGTGCGGATGATAGAAAACTCACTCATCAACTTGTCACGTTTAGCATCAGGGCCAACATTGGATGCTTTAAGTCGGCGCTGAATTGCATCGTAAATCAGCTGACCATCTGTGGTGGTTTCGTCACCGAGCAAATCATCAGGTTTGAAAAACTTATCATCCAGTGCCAGAAGAATACCGGATACCACCAATGGCTTATCCTGATCCTTCAGCGAGCCATAGGTGCGTAGATATTCGTGTAGTTCCGCAGCATCTTTCAGAATTTCCTCCGTAGTCTTTTCAATATCGGTCTTTTCTGCCAGTACATAACGAGTATAGTACTCATCGATATTGACAGCGGTAAAGGATGTAAAAGATTCAAGGTCAGGGAGTTGCTTATACCCATCTCTATCATCTACATACAGTGGAGTGATTTTATGGTGTTTTTCATCTCCAGAAACACCGATTGCAAAAATCTTATGGAAGCTGCTGTTTTTAGCAATATGCTTGGCGTAAAAATAGGCTCCATTAACAGCATAATCTGCAATATCTTTTGGGTCAACAGATAGAATTCCTGTATTTGTCAGCTTTTGATGCTTGGCAAGATCAGCTTTGTCCTCGATGACAATAACAAAATCTTTAACAACCGCAACATACTCAGGGTATCCGGTGTTGCCAGTACCACGTTTGGATGCCGATTGAAGGGCCTCATTGATCTCTTTCACAGTGCTCCCTTGGGGATCATATTTAATTTTGGAATCATCGAGCTGACGAGCAACCCACAGATCAGTTCTTGCTTCTTTCTTTGCCATGTTTTATGTTCCTTTCGAAATCTGAGTCACGTAAATTGGTGTGTAGCTTATTTGTCGAATTTCTTTTTCCTTGCCGCAGCAGATGCTGATAATCTAAGATTGTACCATATTCAATTTTGATTCTCAGCATCAAAAGGAAGATTTGAGCTCCTCTGATCAAAGTGCAGATGCTTCCTTTTGTAATTTCTTCACATTGGTGCCAAAATGATTTCCCTCAGTTTAGGCCCCACCGTGTGAAGAACATATGGGGTGTCCAGAGGGGCGGAGCTCCTTTGGCTCTGGGTTTCCAATAGGGGCGAGCAGCATCCCTGTTGGCACACGACTTTCCCCGGAAAGTCTAGTGTGTTATACCTTTGTGGAGCAGATGGCAGCCGGAATTGTAGCACACCCTGGAAAGTGCGGCTACAGTTGCGGCGTTCTGGCGGGAAAGGTTGCCCCTTCTGGCGCAGCATAAGCGACAGAAAAAGGCTGGTAGGCGGGGCGGATATGCACTGTCTGCCAGCCGTGTCATCTGCGGAACAAAGGTATATCAAAGCCCCCGTCAGCCGCTGCTTACTATCGTATCAGAACCACCACGGCAGTTTCCCACGCAGACTGTCCATCGCCTCGCCCTCAACCTTCTTTGTCCGGCTCTCACTCAAGTGGAAATGGAGTGCCGCGCCAATCAGTGGGTGCTCGATTCCATCGGTAAACCCATAGCGGTACAACAGATAGGTCTGCTCTCTGGCAGTCAGCTTGTCCAGCGCCGCATACAGTTCCGTCAGCTGTTCTTTTTGGATGTAAATTTGCTCCGGCGTTTGGGTATGGGGGTCAGCTATGGCTTCGATCCGCAGCATCCGTTCATCATCGGATAGAATGTCATCCAGATATATTCTCTGGAAGCCGGAGCCGTCTTTCTTATCCACCATCCGTTGCTCAAACTGAGCGAGGGCAGCGCGGATACAGTCTGTCATGGCGTTGCGGATCGCCGGTGCTGCATAAGTCAGAAATTTCATGCCACGTCCGGCATCAAACAAAGGGATTGCGTTCAGCAGGCCGATACTTCCCTCCTGCACCAGATCATCTATGCCAATTCCAATATCATTTTCATCCAATCCCATGCTTCGGTATTGCTCCAAAGCAATTTTTTGGATAAAGCCCAGATTACTTTCCAGCAGAATATCACGGGCAGCCATATCCCCTTCCTGTGCCAGCCTGCACAGCCGTTCATTGCTCCGGGTCGGCATTTTGCTTCTCCTGTGCGTGGTCTAAAGTGGATTGGAGAAATTCCGTCAACGCCTGGCCAAACTTGTCCAATGCTTCCTTTTGCACACCGTCCATTCCTGCCGCGCTCTGGGTGACAGCGGCGGAAATCATTTCCGGTGTGATTGTCGGTGTCTGGACATCCTGGCCTTTTGTCAACTCGGAGAACATCTGCTGGGTGATGCCCTTGGTCAAAGACTGCACCGCTGTAAAATCGTTGCCGATCTCTTTCTTCACTTCCCGCAGTGCCGCCATGAAAGTATTCTGTATCATCGTCAGGTCTGCCTGATATACAGGAACTTTCTGTCGATTGACAGTTCTGGCCGCCTGCACAGCGGCATCCGTTTTCACATTCCGGCGCAGCATGGCGCTGAGGGTGGTAAGCATCTGATTCTGCCCGGCGAAACCGGCGGCCAGCGTATCGTCAAAATATTGCTCGATCATGTAGGTGACTTCTGCAAAGCGCGGGCTTTCCAAAAGGCGGTTGACGATCTCTGCATTGGCCTTCCCAGTGTACAAATTTCGCGCAGCCTGCACTGACAGGCCCAGTTCTTCAATATCAAAGTTTGTCCGATCGGGCGTTTTGACTTCCCCTAACAGGAAATCTGTGGAAACATCAAACACTTTTGCAATGCGGAGCAAGTGTTCTGTGCTGATCTTATCCGTCTTGCCGCTCACAAACCGGCTGATGGCGCTTTCGGTGCTGCCGATGCGGGTCGCCAGCTGTGCCTGGGTAATCTTATGTTCCTTCATGAGTTCCTGCATCCGTTGCCGGACATTGCCGGGCAGATAGGCTCCCTCCATATGCCGCACCTCTTTCCTGTAAACTCGTTGCATCCATTATACCTTATAAACCCAGTGTGGGCAAATGCTTTCCGCTGGGTTCGCCGCTCTGAGGTCTTGCATTTTTGCAAGATTTGAGGGCGGCTTTTTTTCTTTTCTTGCACTTATGTGGGATTTTTCGGTCTATAGGCTTTTTCTCCGTATATTCAGGCAGACGGGCAGATACCGTCAATAAATTATGGAGGGCATAGCCTATGAATTTGTTTGAAACTGTAAAATCCTCTGTCACTGTGAAGCAGGCCGCCGAGCACTACGGATGCAAGGTCAATCGGGGCGATATGATCTGCTGCCCCTTCCACGATGACCGGCATCCCAGCATGAAGCTGAACAGAGATTACTTCTACTGCTTCGGCTGTGGAGCTAACGGCGACGTGATCGACTTTGTGGCACGACTGTTCGGTCTGAGCAGCTATGAGGCCGCAAAGAAACTGGCTTATGATTTCGGCATTGACCCGGACAAGCCCCCGGCAGCAATGGCGCTGAAAAAGCCCTATCCGCTGGCGCGGGCCTTCCGCAACGATGAGATGTACTGCCAGCGGGTGCTGTGTGATTATCTGCACTTGCTGGAACACTGGAAAATCGAGTACGTCCCACAATCGCCGGAGGATGATCCAGATGACCGATTTGTGGAAGCGTGTCATATGATCGATTATGTAAATCATTTGTTGGACGTGCTCATGTTTGCGGAACTGGAGCAGCGCGTGAAGGCAGTGGATATGCTCCTGAAGGACGGAACCATCGCCGCGCTGGAGCAGCGGCTGAAACATCTGGAAAAGGAGGTGCAGCACCGTGGCGAAGAACAAGCAATCGCCTGAGGTCAACCAGCCCATCTGGTTTGACGGCAAGCATATCAATGAAGCCCTGTTTTGTGACGATTTTCTCGGCAGGCACAAAATCATCTACACAAACGGGGCTTTTTTCACGCCCGATGGCCGCGTGACCGATGAGCTTCCGCTGCGTGGAGAAATTTTTGAGGAACTGAAATGCTGTGCGGTCAGCAACATTCCCCGCAAAATCAGCAACATTGTGGAGCTGATGAAGCTGGCTGCACTGGTGGAGGATTTCCTGCCGCAGGCTGATCGTATCCATCTGGCTAATGGGACACTAATGCTGGATGGTACTTTTACAGATGGCAAGCCGGAGATCGTGCGCTGTCGTTTGCCGGTGGTCTATAATCCCAACGCCCCCGCGCCTGCCCGCTGGCTGGCTTTTCTGGATGGGCTGCTGTACTCGGAGGACATTCCCACCTTGCAGGAGTTCATTGGATACTGCCTGATCCCCAGTAACAAAGGTCAGCGGATGATGGTCATTAAAGGTAACGGCGGCGAGGGCAAGAGCCAGATCGGCGCGGTGTTGTCCGCGCTGTTTGGCAGCAACATGAAGGACGGCAGCATCGGCAAAATTTCCGAGAACCGCTTCGCCCGCGCTGACCTAGAGCACATCCTGCTGTGTGTGGACGACGATATGCGGATGGAGGCGCTGCGCCAGACCAACTACGTCAAATCCATTGTCACCGCGCAGGGCAAGATGGATTTGGAGCGCAAGGGCAAGCAGAGCTATCAGGGCTGGATGTGCGCCCGGCTGCTGGCGTTCAGTAACGGCGACTTACAGGCACTCTTTGACCGCAGCGATGGCTTTTACCGGCGGCAGCTGGTGCTGACCACAAAAGAGAAACCTGTTGACCGTGTGGATGATCCCGACTTGGCTGAAAAGATGAAAGCGGAGATCGAGGGCATATTCCTCTGGGCTTTTGCAGGATTGCAGCGGCTGGTGACGAGCAACTTCAAGTTCACCGAGAGCCAGCGCACCAGAGAGAACCGGGAGGCAGCCAAGCGGGACAACAACAACGTGTTCGACTTTCTGGAATCCGAGGGCTATATCCGGTTGAAGGCGGATGCATCCATCAGCTCAAAGGATTGCTACGACATTTACCGGATGTGGTGCGAGGAAAACAGTCTGACTGCACTCAAACGCCGCAGTTTCAGCGATGCGCTGGTGGCCGCCTGCGGCAAGTACAATCTGGAACACTGCAACACGATCACCAATTCGGCAGGACGCCGGGTGTGGGGCTTTATGGGCATTGAGGCAGTGGCAAGGCCGCATATAAACGAGTTTACGGACGCTTCACAATGTACGTACGTACCGGAAGACTGGCGGGATTGATTTCCGCTCTGGTCGCCGGTACGTATGTACGCAGCGATTAACCCTGTTACCTCATATATTGCAGGAATGCTTTATGCAGTTAAAGTGGCCGTTCTCATTTTGGGAACAACCAAAACAGCCAAGAAACACCGTGATTTTGCAGGCAGATTTTGAAGCAATCACAAAACGGCGAAATGTTTCTCCCTTATCCGCACACCGTTCGCCAAATAGCGGCTCGCGGAACTGCGCACACGTTGCGCCGTCTCGCGCAGATACCGTCCGAATGGTGAAGAGTCCCGCATTTCCGCGAAGCCGAATATTCCGCTGTTGACCAACGATACGCGAGGAAGCATTTCTATCGCAAAACAGTAACTATAACAATTTTATCATCCCATGAAGCCGGTACGCCATCCAGCGCAGCCGGTTCTTTTTATGGGCAACAAATTTGGAGGATTATCATGAAATCAAAGATCAGAAACGAAATCAAGGCGCAGATCATCCGCGCTGGTTACACCATGCAGGAAGTCGTTGATCTTCTGCATGACGAATACGGCTGGAGCGACAGCGTATCCAATCTTTCCGGGAAATTGCAGCGGGAATCGCTGCGGTATCGGGAGGCCGTGGAGCTGGCTGATGTGTTGGGATATGACATTGTCTGGCAGAAACGGAGGGATTGAGCATGGAAAAAGCACAGTACGCGATTATGCGATTTGCAAAATACAAGGGGTCTGAAATCGGCAATATCGAGGCCCATAACGAGCGCACAAAGGAAAAGTACGCCAGCAATCCCGATGTGGATACCAGCCGAAGCAAGTACAACTTCCATCTTGTCAAACCGCCCGGCAAGTACCGGACGGAATCGGAACGGCAGATTGCTGCCGCCGGATGCCGTACCCGGAAGGACAGTATCCGTATGATCGAGACGCTGTTTACTGCCAGCCCGGAGTTCTTCAAGGGGAAGAAGCGGGCTGAGATTCGGACATTTTTCGAGGAAGCTCTGCACTTTCTGGAACAGCATCAATCCAAAGAGACAATTATATCTGCCGTGGTGCATATGGACGAGAAAACGCCCCATATGCACCTTTGTTTTGTCCCGCTTACGGAAGATGGCAGGCTTAGCGCCAAAGACATTATGGGCAACAAAAAGAAGCTGACCTGGTGGCAGGATGAGTTCTGGAAACACATGGTCAAGAAATTCCCGGATTTGGAGCGCGGCGAAAGCGCCAGCCTGACCGGGCGCGACCACATTCCGCCCCGCGTGTTCAAGGAGATGACCCGACTGACCAAACAGAAGGAAAAACTGGGGCAACTGCTCACTGGCATTACTCCATTTAATGCAAAAAGCCGGGCGGAGGAAATCTGCAAGATTCTGGATACCTATATTCCCAGCGTGGAGAAGATGGACACACTGCTGCGGAAATATGGCGTAGCCTTCACGAAAACAGCATCCGAAAACAAAAAGTTGAAAATGAAAAATGCCGAACTGGAAGAATCTCTTGCATCGGCGCAGAAAGTCAGCACCCTAAAGCAGATCGAAGACCTCAAGCTGCGGCGCGACTATGACAGTGCCGTGGCGATTTTGGAGCAGATGCCGGCAGAAGTATTGGAATTTTACAAACAGCCTCACAGAAAAGAAAGGGAAAATGCCTATGATAGATGAGTGGAGCGGTTTTGCAGACCTGTTGGCCAATCTAATCGAAAAATACGCTTCAGAGTTAGATATTGAGAATATGTCTGCTCCTTTAGTTCCTTGTGATAGGATGGGCAACGCCGAAGTAGATAGAAAAGATTCTGATTCCAAGCAGAAAGCAGTTGAAAGCAAAATCGCTGCATGATATAATTAACGTGATATAAATGTCCAAACAAGAGGGCTGGTCTACTCCCTGTCCTCTTGGAACATAAAAACGGAAGCAGATGGGAGCGTGAATAAATGGCGGAAGACAAGAACAGACCGGATCAGAGCCAGGGCGAAATTGTAATTTATCAGGCCGAAGATGGACTCACAAAGGTAGAGTGCCGGTTTGTAGATGAAACCGTTTGGCTGACACAGCAGCAGATGGCGGAACTGTTCCATACATCCAGAAGCAACATTGTGGAGCATATCGGCCACATCTATGAAGAAGGCGAACTGGATGAGACTTCAACCTGTCGGAAATTCCGACAGGTTCGAATGGAAGGTAACCGGCAAGTATCAAGAGAGTTACCTTTTTACAATCTGGACATGATCATTTCTTTGGGGTACAGAGTAAAATCCTTGATTGCCACCCAGTTTCGCCGGTGGGCTACCGAGCGCCTGAAAGAATACATGATCAAGGGCTTTACGCTAGATGATGAGCGCCTGAAAAATTTGGGCGGCGGCAACTACTGGCATGAGCTGCTGGAACGGATTCGGGACATTCGTTCTTCGGAAAAAGTCATGTATCGTCAGGTGTTGGACTTGTACGCCACCAGCGTGGACTATAACCCCAGAAGTGCGGAATCTGTTGCGTTTTTCAAAATGGTGCAGAACAAGCTCCATTATGCGGCGCACGGACATACGGCTGCGGAAGTGATCTATGAGCGGGCTGATGCGGATAAGCCGTTTATGGGGCTCACCACTTTTTCAGGGGATTTCCCCACGGCAAAAGATATTGGGATTGCCAAGAATTATCTGACAGAGGAAGAACTTCGGGTTCTGAATCAAATGGTATCCGGTTATTTCGACTTTGCCGAGGTGCAGGCCATTCGTCACCGGCCCATGTACATGAGCGATTATGTGGAGCAGCTGGATAACATTCTTCGGGCGACTGGGGAAGAAGTATTGACCCATGCAGGAAAAATCAGTCATGCACAGGCGATGGAAAAAGCAAAAGCGGAATATAAACGCTATCAGGCACAAACTCTTTCCCCTGTGGAGGAAGAATATCTAAAGACCATTAAGCAGCTGGGAAAAACGGCCAAGTCGGAAGCGGAGAAGCAGGATGATACTTCTGCCCCCAAATAAAAGCGGTTCATCCAATTTTACGATAGGCACCACATGAGGAAGATTAAGATGCAGAAAGAGAAGATAAAAGTTTATACTTATACCAGAGTTTCCACCGCTATGCAGGTAGACGGCTACTCGCTGGAGGCGCAAAAGGCCAAAATGAAAGCCTACGCAGACTATAACGATTATGAGATTGTTGGGGAATATGAGGATGCGGGAAAGTCCGGCAAATCCATTGAAGGACGGGCGCAATTCAGCCAGATGATGGAGGACATCAAATCCGGAAAAGATGGCGTGTCCTATGTTCTGGTATTCAAATTGTCCCGCTTCGGCAGAAATGCGGCGGACGTGCTTTCTTCCCTTCAGGTCATGCAGGATTTTGGCGTCAATCTGGTATGTGTGGAGGATGGCATTGATTCTTCCAAGGATGCGGGGAAACTGATGATTTCCGTCCTCTCGGCAGTGGCCGAGATTGAGCGGGAAAATATCCGTGTCCAAACCATGGAGGGCCGCATCCAAAAAGCAAGGGAGGGCCGCTGGAATGGCGGCTTTGCCCCCTATGGGTATCAGCTGGTGGATGGGAAACTGATGATCAACGAGGAAGAAGCGGAGGCAATCCGCGTCATCTATGACCAGTATGTGCATACGGATATTGGCGCAAACGGAATTGCAAAATATCTGGAGAACCATGGCATCCGTAAAATTCCCCGGCAGAATGGAAAGAATCCCCTGTTTGACGCACATTTGATACGCTTGATTTTGAAAAATCCGGTGTACTGCGGGAAAATCGCCTATGGCCGACGCAAGACGGAAAAAGTTCGAGGAACAAGGAACGAATATAAACTGGTGGAGCAGGACAACTATTTGCTTGCAGACGGGCAGCATGAAGCGATTGTTTCGGAAGAAGTCTGGCAAGCGGCGCAAGTGAAGCTGCTGGCACAAGCAAAAAAATATGAACACGTCAACCGCGGGAAGGACGAGCACGTACATCTTCTTTCCGGCATTGTAAAGTGCCCTGTCTGCGGAGCAGGAATGTATGGGAACAAAAGCATCAAGCGCAAAGCGGACGGCAGCAAGTATAAGGATTTTTACTACTACGGCTGTAAGCATCGCTCCATGATACGCGGACACAAGTGTGATTACAAAAAGCAGATTCGGGAAGAATTGCTGGACGATGCCGTGGCGGAAGTCATTGTAAAGCTGGTGAGCAATCCGAAGTTTGCTGCCATGATGCAGGAAAAAATCAACATGAAGGTAGATACTGCCGCCATTGACCAGGAGATTGCAAATTACGAGAAGCAGCTACGCCAGCACTATTCCGTCAAATCAAAGCTGGCGGAGGAAATTGACTCTCTCGACCCGGATGATCGGCACTATGTGCGGCGCAAGGCTGATCTTGATAACCGCCTTTACAGGATGTATGATAAGATTGAAGATACAGAATCGCTGCTGATTGCAGCCAGAGCCAAAAAGCAGGCCATTGAAGCGGAAAAGCTGACCGGCGACAATATCTATAAAGTGCTGATCTATTTTGAAAAACTGTACGGCGTGATGAATGAGGCGGAGCGGCGGCAGTTGATGGAGACGCTGATCTCTGAGATTCAAATTTACCCGGAACGCCAGCCCAATGGTCAGTGGCTCAAATCCATCAAATTTAAGCTGCCGATCATTGAGGAGGATATGAGTATTAGTTTGGACGATGAAGAACAAGTTGAGACGGTGTGCTTGTTGTCCAGGCTTTCTTCTGAATAGGTGGAATCCGCAGCGGGCAAAGGAAAATGTGCTTTCATCCAACACCACGGGAGGCAGTATTCTCCTTGTGGCAGACTGCCCGGGTTTAGAGCGCTGGAAAATTTTTCGGAGAGAAAAGTGAGTGTTGGGAAGTCTGCAGGTCGAAAGCAGGGGGGACAACCGCAGAGGCGAGAACGCCTCCAGCGCCTGATTGGGAAGCGCCGGCAATCGCTTACACTAAAAGAAATGTTTTCAAGAAGTTTTTTCGAGAGCGGCGTTTGAAACGAAGAATCGCCAAGGGCACGAAAGCTGTCAGCATTCGCGCTTTTGGCGATGAGTTTTTAACGCAGGATTGTGCAACTCAGAAGGGACCTTGTTTCAACCTGTTTCAGGTTGATCGATAGGGCAACCGCTTGTTGAGAAGGCATTATTTTGAAAGAGCGGTTACCGTTTAGTGGATTGTGTCGAGCCACGCCTGCAAATCGGAGGCTGAGGCGCTGCCGCTGAATCGCTCGCCGGAAAGCCATGTGCCGCTCCCGGCCAGGGTGGCCAGCTGCTCTCCGCTGGCCCCAATGCCGCTGCCGCCGGAGGTGCAGAAGGGGATCACCGTGATCCCGTCAAAATCATAGCTTTCCACAAAAGTGCTCATGATGCGGGGCGCCTGCCCGTGCCAGATGGGATAACCGAGATACAGGGTAGAATATTGCTCAATCGCAATCGGTTCACTGCCGATTTGAGGGCGGGCATCCGGGTCATCCATCTCCAGCGAGGTGCGGCTCTGCTCGTTGCCATAGTCCAAATCCTCTGAGGTGTATGGGTCAGCCGGGAGGATTTCATAGAGCGCTGCGCCGGTAATCTCTGCAAGCTTTTCGGCTACCGCTTCTGTGTTGCCGGTTGCGGAAAAATAGGCGACCAGAGCGCCGGTGTTTGCCGGTGATGGCCGGCTTTGTTCTGCCGTCCGGCTGCCGGCCGGGGGATTTGTTTCTGCCGCACTGGGGGCTTGCAGCCCGTTTGTATTTTCCTCTGCCGGGGCGCCGCCCTCTCCACAGGCAGATAAAGCGAACACCAGGCAGGCAGTCAGAAACAAACCAAGGATTCTTTTTGCTTTTTGCATCGCGTTTCATTCCCTTCCGTTTGTAATTGGCCCTGTCACTGAAAGGCCTGCAGCTGCTTTGTGACAAAGGCCTTTGTAATCTCGTAGATGGAATAGCGGGCGTACTCCACATGGGCAAGCTCCATGGCCTTCTGCTGCTTTTCCGTTGCGGTCGTGTAAGGATAAATCCCGAATAAAAACGGGAAAAAGGCATAGAGAAAGCCCTGAATATCGCCTGCCGTCATGCGGGGGAAAAAGGCTTCCAGGCAGTGAGTGACCGCCCGCATTGCACCTGCATAAACCGTTTTAAACGCCACAAGGTTTTCGATACGGCTGTTGCCCTCCATATCATAGAGGTTCATGGAGAGCAGTTTAAGCATGCAGTCGCGCTTTTCCAGCGTGTGGGCAAGCGCATCTGCGAGCTCTGCGGCGGAACGGGCGGCGTCCTTTTGCGGAATCGATTTTAAATCCGCAATCCACGCCTCATATTCTCTTTGCAGCAGCGCAAGGAAGATCTCCTCCTTCGTCTGGAAATAGTTATAGATGGAGGTGCGGGTAAAGGAGGTTTTTGCGCCAATATCCCGAATGGTGATATCCTTAAACCCCATTGTTTCATAGAGGGCGGCACAGGCGTTGATGATTTCTTCTTTCCTGGCATTTGTCAGTTCTTCTGAGCCTTTTGGCATGGTAAGCCCCTTCTCTTATGGATTTAGAGATTCAGCGCCTGTTTCACCCAGTCCGCCGCGCCGGCGCCGTTTAAAAGACGGCCCTCTTTCCAGTGCGCGTTGGGGCAGTGCGCTTTCAGGCTCTTTTCCGCCTTGCCAATGCCGCTGCCGCCGGAGGTGGCAAAGGGGATCACCGTTTTGCCGGAAAAATCATAGCTTTCCAGAAAGGTATCCACAATGCGGGGCTCTACATACCACCAGATGGGGAAGCCGATCAGAACCGTATCGTACTGCTCCATTGCCTGCACAGGCTCCGCAATGGCTGGGCGGCAGGCGGGGTCGTTCATCTCCAACGAGCTGCGGCTCATTTGATCCATCCAGTTGAGATCCGCAGGGGTGTATGGCTGTTCCGGGCGGATCTCATAGAGCGCCGCGCCCACAGCGCTTGCCATTTCCTGCGCTGCGCGGGCGGTTACACCGCTGGCAGAAAAATAGGCGATCAAGGTTTTACGCATGATGGTTGCCTCCTTTGGCGATATTACAGCTCAATCAGTTGATATTCCCGGGAACCGAAGCCCAGGGCGGCGGCAGCCTCTATGGTATGAATCCCGTTGCGGCTGTTGACACGCTCCATGAAGTGTTCTTTCCCAGGATCATCGGAGTTGACGACAAGGTCGATGCATGCCTGATCGATGGCCACAGGGTCAAGGGAGGCGAGCATGCCGATATCCTGCATGCAGGGATCCTCCGCCACAACGCAGCAGTCGCAGTCCACTGAGAGATTCTTCATCACGTTAATGAAGGCGATTTTTCCCTTGAAATGCTCCGCCACGCTGGAGGCAGCGTCCGCCATGGCCTCGGGGAATGCGATGTTGCTGGCGTGCTGCCGCCAGGTTTCAAACCGGTCGTCCGTTTTCCCTGCGGAGTGGATCAGAGCCTTGCCCGCGCGGGAGGCGCAGCCAATGGCGAGTTGCTTGAGCGCGCCGCCATAGCCGCCCGCAGGATGACCCTTGAAGTGCGCCAGCACCAGCATGGAATCATAATGGACAATATTTTTGCCCACATGATTTTCTTTGAGGATTTTGCCGTTGGGAACTGGCCAGATGATATCCGGGCCCTCGGCGTCCATTAAATCCACGTCAAAATAGCGCGTCCAGCCATGCTCCTCCAGGAGCTTGCGGTGCGTTTCCGTGTGATCCCGCACGCCGCCGGAGGCGTCGCCATAGGCGGTGTTGCACTCCACAACCGTACCGTGCACCTCTTCAACCATGGGGCGCCAAAATTCCGGACGTAGAAAGTTTTGGTTCCCCTGCTCGCCGGAGTGAACCTTCACGGCCACTTTGCCGGGCAGCCGAATCCCCAAAGCATGGTACAGCTTTACGACCGCTTCCGGGGTGATTTCCCGTGTGAAATAGACCTTTGATTGCATCGTAAGCCCTCCTGAAATCGTTTATGATGTGCTGCTTTATGGGTAGGGATGATTTCCATACTCATTCTGACACAATGTCATCATTTGTACTATAACACTATTTTGACACTGTGTCAATACAGATTTAACCTTAATAATAGAAATGAGACGTTGGATTTGGGAGCCAGAAAGCTTGTGCCCCAGGAGGCGATAACAGAAAGCGTTTTAGGAGAGAGGATTTTTAATGCGTTTCCTCTGCGGCAAGGGCTGGCTGTTTCCTCCTTTACAATCTCATTTCAATATAAAAATGACAGCGCTCCAAAGAGCGCTGTATCAGAAAAAGATGCATGTTCAGCGATTCGCTTTTTGGGGTTCGACGGAAGGGAGATTAGAAAGAGAGTCTACGCCCTGTGCTTCGTTTCGTTTGCCCTGCGCTTTGGCTTTGAGGCGCCTGGCGGCGGAGCGATGCGCCTTTGTATCCGGCCGCCCCAATTCGGCAATCAAACGCACACGCAGCGGCCTTGTGGTCAGATATTCTGCGCCTGGCGGAAGTGTTGTGCGCGGGTGTGGGATGAAATCCGTTTCTGCATGAAAAGGCTCCACGATATAGAGAAAACCTCTTCTTCGACCGTTATGCAGGATCGTTCCATCTTCCTCACAGGAGAGCAAAGACGGCTTGTGTGAAAAGGATTCTGCCAGTGCTCGATTGGGGGTGACAGTACTCCCTGCGCGCAGAACGGTGAAACGCCGGTTGGAGCCGTGATACCACTTTGTAGTCATCTTTCCATCTTCTCTTTTTCTACCGTTCGGTTATTCGAGAATATATTGTTTTACCAGATCTATCAAATATAGTTCAGCTGTAGCTTCTAGATAGATTCCGCTTTCGCGGTATTCCTCCGCATGGATGACGCCCTCTTTGCGCAGCCGCGCGGCAAAGCTGCCCATATCAAATGGCAACAGGAGCTTAACCCTGCGGCGGGAGGCGGGCAGGGCGTCTGTAATCGTGTGGAGCAGCTGCTCCAATCCCCGGCCCAGCAGGGCGGAGATCATCACAGTGCGCCCGATGGCGGGCAGAGCGTAGACGTCGCCCGCCAAGTCGCATTTATTCATCACGGATACAACGGGCTTGCCCGCACAACCGAGGTCATCCAGCAGGTTTTTGGTTACCTCCAGATGCTCCGCACATTCGGGGCTGGAGGCGTCGCACACGTTTAAAATCAGATCAGCGCTGGCCGCCTCCTCCAGCGTGGATTTGAAGGCCTCCACCAGCTGGTGCGGCAGCCTGCGCACAAGGCCCACGGTGTCGACAAGCATCACCGTGCGCCCATCGGGCAGCGTCAGCGCGCGGGCGGTTGGGTCGAGTGTGGCAAAGAGCTTATCCTCCGCCAGCACGCCGGCATTCGTGAGCGCGTTCATCAGAGTAGATTTCCCGGCATTGGTGTAGCCAACGATCGCTACGGTTTCCACCCCAGTCTTCTGCCGCCGCTCCCGCAGCCTTACCCGCCGCCGTTCCACAGCTTCCAGCTGTTTTTCCAGCGCCGTAATGCGCCTGCGGATATGCCTGCGGTCATTTTCCAGCTTGCTTTCGCCCGGGCCGCGCGTGCCGATGCCGCCGCCCAGGCGGGAAAGCTCTGTGCCCTTGCCGCCGAGCCTGGGCAGTGTGTATTTCAGCTGCGCCAGCTCCACCTGCAGCTTACCCTCGCTGGAGCGTGCGCGTGCGGCGAAAATATCCAGGATGAGTGTTGTGCGGTCAACAACACGCACATCCGTCAGCTTTTCAATGTTGCGCTGCTGGGAAGGAGTCAACTCGCCGTCAAAGATCAACAGATCCGCCTCATTCTGCTGGCAGAAATCCCGCAGCTCCGCAATCCTGCCGGAGCCGATAAAGGTGGCGGCATCCGGCGCGGCGCGTTTCTGCACCATTTTGGCGAGCACCTCGGCACCAGCTGTGTGCGCAAGCTCCTCTAATTCGTCAATGGAGGCCTGCGCGTCAAAATCCCCGGTGTCCACACTGACAAGAAGCGCCCGCTCCGGGCGCTCTATATTTTCAAAATAGGCCATAAACATCTCCCTTTTCCCAGGTGGGCAAAGAAAAATTCTTTATTTTGTATCATATCCCACTACTTTTTTTTATGCAACAACGTTTTAAAAAATATTGTGCGCTTAATCAGATGGTGGTACAATAAAACGCAATGGCGGGGGAAAACGGCGCCGGTTCCCGCTTGGGTTGATTTGGGGGGACTTTTTTGAAACAGGAAGAATATAGGCGGCTGCTCAAGCAGGAGCAGGAAAAAAGCGACACGCTGATTTTGGCGCACACCTATCAGGCGCCGGAAATCCTTGCAGTTGCCGATGTGTGCGGCGACAGCTATGCGCTGGCCAAGGCCGCGACCGCTTATCCGCAAAAGCGGGTGGTGGTGTGCGGCGTGCGCTTCATGGCGGAAACCGTTAAGATTTTATCGCCGGAGAAGTGCGTGCTTCTGCCTAAGCGGCGGGCTACCTGCCCCATGGCGGAGCAGATTTCCCCTGCGCGCGTGCGCGCCTTCCGGGAGGAAAATCCGGATGTGACGGTGGTGGCCTATGTGAATACGACCGCCGCGCTCAAGGCGGAGTGCGATGTGTGCGTGACCTCCTCCAGCGCGGTGCGGATTGTCCGCGCCCTGCCGGGAAAGAAAATATTATTTATCCCGGATCAAAACCTGGGCGCATGGGTGCGGGAACAGTGCCCGGAGAAGGAGGTCATCCTGTGGGATGGATATTGCCCTGTGCACGGCAGCATCACAGAGCAGGATGTCCTGCGCGCAAAGGCACGGCACCCGCATGCAAAGCTTGCCATGCACCCGGAGTGCCCGCCGCAGGCGCTGGCGCATGCGGATATGATCGGCGCTACGAGCGAGATCATCCGCTACGCTCTGCAAAACGAGGAGGAGAGCATCCTCTTTGGCACGGAATGCGGCGTATACAACGATTTGATTCAGAAATACCCCAACCGGCAATTTTATCAGCTGCGTGGGGATAAGCTCGTTTGCCCGGATATGAAAATGACCTCGCTGGAGGATGTCTATGCGGCGGTCGCCGGTAAGGGGGGCGAAGAGATTCAACTGGAGGAAGGCCTTCGCCTTGCGGCAAGGCGGAGCCTTGACAATATGCTGAAATACGGCGGCTGACGCCGCAGGGAAAAGAGATGCCAGGTATGGTGAAAGAACAGGTTTATGATGTTGTGATTGCCGGCTGCGGGGCTGCAGGGCTCTATGCGGCGCTTCAGTTCAACGAAAGCGTCCGGGTGCTGATGCTCTCCAAACGCGAGGATACGCTCTCCAACAGCTCGCTTGCCCAAGGGGGCGTAGCGGCTGTGCTGGATTTTGACAACGACAGCTTTGAGCTGCACTATGAGGATACGCTGATTGCCGGGGGATACAAAAACAACCCTGCCAGCGTGGATATCCTTGTGCACGAAGGCCCGGAGGATGTGCGCCGCATCATGGCAATGGGCGTGGATTTTGACAAAGCGCCTGACGGCCGCCCGCAGAAAACGCTGGAGGGCGGGCATTCACGCCGCAGGATTGTGCATCACAAGGATCAGACCGGCTATGAGATCGTCGTTAAGCTGCTGGCGCAGGTGCGCGCAAGGCCCAATATCGAGCTGGTTGAAAACACCATGGTGTGCACAATGGAACAGGTGCGCGGCGGTTTCCGGTTGGATCTGCTTTGCGGGGAGACGCCTGCCAGTGTGTTTTGCAGCTATTGTATCCTGGCCACAGGCGGCATCGGCCGCGTCTACCGCTACACCACTAACTCTGCAATTGCGACGGGCGACGGCATCCGCCTGGCTTATGAGCTCGGGGCACAGATCAAGGATTTGAGCTATGTGCAGTTTCACCCCACGGCGTTCCATTCGGAGAATGAACGTGAGCAATTCCTGATTAGTGAAGCGGTTCGTGGTGAGGGCGCTTACCTGCTTAACTGTGAGCGCCAGCGCTTTATGGCGCATTATGACGAGCGGCTGGAGCTTGCCCCGCGGGATGTCGTATCGCGCGCAATCATCCTGGAATCGCGCCGCACGGGCAGCAACCAGTTCTTTTTGGATATCACGCATAAGGGGCGGGAGTTTTTATATAACCGCTTCCCGGCAATCTCCCGGCGCTGCCTGGAGGAGGGGGTGGATATCGCACAGGATCTGATTCCCGTTTTCCCCTGCCAGCACTACCTCATGGGCGGAATTGCGGTGGATCTTACCGGACGCACGGCGGTGCCGCGGC